>MDSZ01242666.1_pt1 | contig 10398 bp, 11 predicted proteins | sample 811201 | NCBI WGS metagenome assembly MDSZ01 (sample SAMN05326647, study PRJNA326480) | marine metagenome | isolation source: seawater | place: Indian Ocean: North | collected 2010
AGAGCAACACCACAATGGTTTATTTCTATGGATAGTCACAATTTAAGAAAGAAAGCACTTAAGGCAATTGATGAAACATCCTTTTATCCAAATAAAGGCAAAGAAAGATTGAAATCAATGATTGAAACACGGCCAGATTGGTGTGTATCAAGACAAAGAGTTTGGGGAGTTCCATTACCAATTTTTGTAAATAAAAAAACAAAAGAAATTCTAAAAGATAATGAAGTTTTTGAAAATATTGCAAAAATTTATGAAAAAGAAGGGTCTGACTGCTGGTTCTCAGACGATCCTCAAAAATTTTTAGGAAATAAATATAAAGCTGATAATTTTGAAAAATTAAGCGATATCGTTGAAGTTTGGTTTGATAGTGGTTCTACTCATTCGTTTGTATTGGAAAAAAGAGATGACTTAAAGTGGCCAGCATCAATGTATCTTGAAGGCTCTGATCAACATAGAGGATGGTTTCACTCTTCTCTATTAGAGTCTTGCGGTACAAGAGGAAGAGCCCCCTTTGAGTCTATTCTTTCACATGGTTTCGTGGTTGATGGCAAAGGATTAAAAATGTCAAAGTCATTGGGAAACGTAATTGCACCTGAAGATATTTTAAAAAAATATGGTGCAGATATACTTAGAATTTGGGTTGCGTCTTCAAATTATGCTGAAGATTTAAGAATTGATTATTCTATTTTAGATCAGCATTCAGAGTCTTATAGAAAAATTAGAAATACCTTTAGATATTTACTTGGTAATTTAAATGATTCTTTTGAAAATCTAAATTTGGAAAAAATAAGTATTCAAGAACTCCCAGAATTAGAGCAATTTATGCTTCATAAAATTTATCAATTAGATTTAAATTTTAAAAGATATTTTAAGAACTATGATTTTCATAATCTTTACAAAGACCTATTAAATTTTTGTACTGTTGATTTATCAGCATTCTATTTTGATATCAGAAAAGATTGTTTGTACTGTGATCCTTTAAACTCTAAAAAAAGAAAGTCAACACTTATACTACTTAACATTATTTTAAATTCATTACTAAAGTGGTTTGCTCCAATTTTATCTTTCACAACTGAGGAGATATTTCAATTAGTGCTAAAGAACAAAAAAAGTATTCATTTAGAAAAATTTTTAAGCTTTCCTAAAAATTTTGAAAATTTAGAATTAAACAGTAAATGGTCTCAATTACTCAAGATCCGAGATATTTGTAATTTAAGTATTGAGGAAAAAAGGGGAAATAAGGAGATTGGTTCAAGCTTGGAGGCCTCATTAATTATTGAAATGAATAAGGAAAAAATAAAAAATACTGAAGGAATAGATCTATCTGAATTATGTATAACTTCATCTGTTGAAATTATTAAAAGTAATTCAGAGGAAATAAAAGTTACTACTAAAAAAGCTTCAGGAAATAAATGTCCAGTTTGTTGGAAAATTAGCAAAGAACCTTGCAAAAGACATAGTAATTAAGAAGTAATGATCAAAAAAAATATTTGGAATTTTGTATTTATATTAATAATTTTTCTAATAGATAGGTTTAGTAAAATTTCGATTATTAATTCAGCCGAAACATTTGGAGAATTAGATATTTTTATTAACTCCTTCTTAAACTTAAATTTAATTTGGAATGATGGAATTGCTTTTGGTTTTTTCTCATTTGAAAAAAATATTTATTATAATTTTCTTACTATATTAATAGCATTAATAACTTTAATTGTATTATGGATGATTACAAAGACAGAAAAATTTGAAAAATTAGGTTTTATGATGATATTTGGCGGATCACTTGGGAATATTTTTGATAGATTGTACTACTCATCTGTCCCTGATTTTATTGATTTTCATATAAATGATTTTCATTGGTTTACGTTTAATGTAGCCGATATATTTATTTCATTAGGTGTGATATTATTAATATGTTTAGAATTATTTTTTAGAAAAAAAACATGAAAAAAATATTTTATTTATTTATCATTTTAAGCTTTTTAAGTGGCTGCCAATCAGCAAAAGATGCATTAACATTGAAAAAAAAATCTAGCTCTGATGAGTTTTTAGTAGAGAAAAAAAGTCCTTTAGTTATACCACCAAACTATGGTGAACTTCCATTACCATCAGACCAAACTGACATCGAAAATAAAGATTACGATGTTGAAATGACGGTAATTTTGGGTGGAGAAAAATTAAAAATAGACGAGACAATCAAAAATTCTAAACCATCTTCACTAGAGGAATCAGTTCTCAAAAAGATAAAATAAATTAATGTTAACAAAAAATATAAATTTTAAAAATTTTAAAAAAAAAAAAACAAACAATAAAGTCTTTAGTTTATTAAATAAAATTTTGAATGAGAATAATGAGATAATCAATTCGCTTAATAAATTTTACATAGACAGTTACTCTAAGAAAAAAGTTTTACAACTCAAAAAATATTCAGAAATAGTTTTGATTGGTATGGGTGGCTCAATTTTGGGTGCTCGATCAATTTACAATTTTTTAAAAAACAAGATTAAGAAAAAGTTTTTTTCGTTGATGATTTCGAGCAGATTAACTTAAATTTAAAAAATAAAAAAAAAAGATTAAACCTCATTGTATCAAAATCTGGAAATACTTTAGAGACAATATCTAATTCAAATATTCTAATTAGAAGCTCAAAAAAAAATATTTTTATTACAGAAAATAAAAACAGCTATTTAATTAATCTTGCTAAGAAACTTAAATCAGAAGTCATTCATCACAATAATTTTATTGGAGGAAGATACTCTGTTTTGTCAGAAGTTGGAATGTTGCCTGCAGAATTAATGGGTTTAAAACCAAACAAATTTAGAAGATTAAACATGTTAGTTAATAATAAAAAATTTTTAAATTCTTTAGTACAAAATGTTGCTTGCACATTAGAATTGGTCAAAAAGAGAAAATACAACTCTATTATTTTAAACTACGATAAAAATTCCTCAGATCTATTTTTTTGGTATCAACAATTAATTGCAGAAAGTTTAGGAAAAAAAAATAAAGGAATACTTCCTATTATATCTAATATGCCCAAAGATAATCATAGTTTAATGCAACTATATTTAGATGGTTTTAGAAATAATTTTTATACATTTTTTTTTGTAAAAGAAAATTATTCAAAAAATATTATTAATAAAGACTTATTAAAATCTCATTTTTATTTGAAAAATAAAAATTTAGATGATGTAAAATTTTCACAGTATATGGCGACCGAAAAAATTTTTAAAAGAAAAAAAATTCCTTATAGAACCTTTTTATTAAAAAAAAGAAATGAAGAGTCTTTAGGGGAGTTGTTTGTTTTCTTTATTCTTGAAACAATATTGTTAGGAAAATCATTAAAGGTAAATCCTTATAATCAACCTTCTGTAGAATTAATCAAAACTGACACCAAAAAATTTTTATCTAATCACTAATTAGCAATAATAATTTTTGAAATTCCATAATTTCTTTCATCTAAAATATTCAGTTTTTTTGAAATATCTATTTCATCCTTTTTGTGTCTATGAATAATTATGATACCTCTCTGATCTAAGATTTTTTTTTCTTTGATACTCTCAATCATTAAGTTGATTTTTTGCTCTCTAAATGGTGGATCTATAAATATAAGACTAAATTTGTTTGTATTGTCATCTATCGAATTAAGAAAATTAAAACAATCTGCCTCTATAATTTGACTCTTTTCTTTGATTTCTAAAGATGAAATATTCTTTTTTAATGTTTCTAGGGCATTCTTATAATTTTCAACAAAAGTAACTTTTTGTGCGTTTCTAGAAATACACTCTAAACCAAAAGATCCAGATCCAGAAAATAAGTCAAGGACTTTAGAATTTTTAATCTTAAAATTAATCTTGTTTGAATGTTCAATTAAGTTAAAAATTGACTCCTTTACTAGGTCACGTAAAGGTCTTGTAGCTTTATCTTTAGGAAGGGAAATTTTTTTTCCTCTAAAATTTCCACTAATTATTCTCATTATCTATAACTTTATATCCTATATCTTTTCTATAATAACCATTAGACCATTTAAGTTCTTCTATTAAATTTATTGCTCTTTTTCTACATTCTTTAAATTTTTTTGATAATATTACAAAGTTTAAAACTCTTCCACCATTAGAAAAAATTTTAAAATTATTTTTTTTTGTACCAGCATGAAAAATAAATTCATTAATTTTTAGGGGTATTTTTAAATTTTTAATTTCAACATTATTAATATATTTTTCGGGATATCCTTTTGAACATAATACTATGCAGAGACTTTTTTCATTAGACCATTCTAAATTTATTGAGCTTAATTTTTGTTTTACACAAGCATCTACAACATCTAAAAAATCTGTCTTTAGTTTTGGAAGTATAGTTTGACATTCAGGATCACCCATTCTCACATTATATTCAATTAGAAAAGGTTCGTTATCTATTATCATTAAGCCAGCGTACAAAAATCCTACGAATGAACTATTGAGATCATCCAAACCCTTTATTGTAGGATTTATAATTTTATCTATAATTTTTTTATTTAAATTTTCATTCTCAAGCCGTGAGGGAGAATATGCGCCCATTCCACCTGTATTCAATCCTTTATCTCCTTCAAATACTCTCTTATGATCTTGTGCAGTGCCAAATACTTGATAATTTTTTCCATCTGAAATTATAAAAAAACTCATTTCTTCTCCTTTGAGAAATTCCTCTATTAATATCTCTTTAGCTTCTCCAAATTTTCCATTAAATATTTCACTAACTGCAGAATATGAATCATACTTATTTTCACAGATATAAACTCCTTTACCAGCTGCAAGACCATCAGCTTTAATCACAATCGGAAAATTAACATTTTCTAAAAAATTTTTGGCTTCTTGCTCACTTTTATAGATACCAAATTTTGCAGTTGGAATTCCATATTTTTCACATATTTTTTTTGTAAAAATCTTGGAACCTTCAAGTTGAGCGGATATTTTATTTGGACCAAATACTTTAATATTATTATTTTCAAGGAAGTCGACAATTCCATTAACCAATGGTTTTTCCGGGCCAATTATAATTAAGTCAATTTTATTTTTTTGTATAATTCTTTTTACTTTATCAAAATCATCTAAATCAACATCTATATTTTCAGCAATATCACTAGTTCCAGCATTGCCAGGAAAACAATATATTTTCTCTAATTTTTTGGATTTTTTCAATGAAAGACAAATAGCATGTTCTCTGCCACCACTTCCTATTACACCAACTTTCATATAATAATATATAAACTAAAAATGTTAAAAAAATTAGCAAAAATAAAATATTTACCTAATAATTTTGAGATACTCCAAAATGGAGATCATGTTATTTGTGCTATAAGTGGAAAAAAAATTCCACTTGATCGTCTTACGTATTGGAATGTTGATTTACAAGAAGCTTATTTTTCCTATGTAGAAGCTTCATTAAAAAGAGAGGAAAGTGATTAATTCATTTCCATCTATTGTGTGTCCAAATCCATTGGTCAGGGTTAGAATTAATCATTTTTTCTAAAATTTTGTTCAAATGTAAAGTAATAGATTCTACTGTATCATTTTTTTGAAAATTGATTTTATTATATATTCTTAATTTAAAATTATTATCACTTAGTCTTTCGATATAAATTGGAACAATTTTTGCATTATATTTTTTTACAAATTGTGCTGGAATTGTTGTAGTTAGTGCAAATTTGTTATAAAAATTACATTTTATTCCTTCCGAAACTCTTTGATCAATCATTAGTGCTATTGATGTACCTTGTTTAAATAATCTTAGTAAATTTTTTGACCCAGAAATACCTTTCTTGATTTGTTTTTTACAAATATATTTTTTTCTAATATTTTCCATTAAAGGATTAAGAAAAATATTATTCAAGGGTCTATAAATCGCTGCTAGATTAATTCCAGACTTTTCTAAATGTAGTGCCATGAGTTCAAAATTATTAAAGTGACCTGAGACAAATACAACTGGCCTAGAGTCTTTTTTAATTTTTTCAAGTTCCTCTTGATTTTCAATGATAATATTTTTGGATAGGTTTCCATTTCTATAATTTTTAATAAACATATATTCAGCAAATATTTTCCCATAATTAAACCACATGTTTTTAATTATATTTTTTTTTTGTTCCAAATTTAATTCTGGAAAAGCTATTGAAAGATTATTTAGACAAATCTTTTGGGATCTAAATAAAGGTCCGACCAAAGCCATAATCTTTCCAGATATCTTAGAGGAATATTTTAGTCCTAAAATTTTAAAGATAAAAAATAAAATTATGATTATTATAAATTGAAAAAAATATTTTATCTTATTCATTTAGTTTTGATTTAATAAAATTAATTAAACTTTTTTCCTCTAGAAAATTGATTTCAACCTTTAAAGGTTTAATATTTTTATATTTAAATTTTGAGAGTTTAACAAAATCTTTTTCAGTTGTTATTATATCCGCATTATTATCTTTTGCTTTATCTTGTATAAATTTCAAATTTTTTTCACTGTAATTAAAATGATCATGATAAATTATTTCATTAACAATTTTAAAGTTTTTTTTAATTAAAATATCTTTAAAACTATTTGGACTGCCAATCCCAGAAAAAATAATATATTCTTTGGATAAATCAAATTCATTTAAATTTGTTACAATATACTCCGTGTTAAAAATTTTTATATTAGGGTTAATTTCTTTTATTACTTCATGAATATGATTTAATTTTTTATTATTTTTTTCTTTTTTAATAAAGACTGCATCATATTTTTTTAAGCTGCTTAATTTTTCTCTCAAGGGACCTGATGGAATTAATTGACCATTTCCAATCCAATTATCTTCATTAAAACAAACGAATTGAATGTCATATGAAGCCTTTTTATCTTGAAGGCCATCATCAAAAATCAATAAATCATTTTCATTTTTTAAATTATTTTCGATGATTAAATTTCTATCTGCACCAGTTAAAAAATTAGTGTTCTCTTTTAGTATTTTTTCTTCATCAAGGTGAGATTTATAAAATTTTTTTGCAGTAAATACATTAAAATTTAGTTTTTTTAAGACTTTATATAACTTGATTGTAGTAGGCGTTTTACCAGTGCCCCCAATATAAATATTTCCCACGCAAATAACTTTAATATTTTTATTTATTTTTTTTTTTTTAAAATTTAGCAATAAATTATTTATTCTTATTGGAAGAGTAAAAATTAAAAGTAGATATGAAATTAAATTTGGTTTTTTTAAATCCCAAAATTTAGGTTTTTTGAATGTCATTTTTAATTATGAATATTACTTCTTTATAAGTAGAATTTAGGATTTTTTTTCCAATAGATGATAATTTATTTTTTATATTTTTGGATTTAGATTTTTTACTTAAAGCTTGATCTAATTTTTTTATCATTGTTTTTTTACTGTTAATTTGTTGCGCTATATTCATCTGTTTGAGTTGTTTATAAATTTCTTTAAAATTTGAAATATTTGGGCCATATAAAATATTACATCCATATCTTGTAGCTTCAAGGGGGTTTTGTCCTCCATGGTCAATTAATGAACCTCCCAAAAATATATTTTTACAATTATTAAAAAAAGATTTTGTTTGCCCATAAGAATTTACCAAATAAATATCTGTATTTTTATTAATAGATTTTTTTGGTTCATGAATATGTATATTAAGATTTAATTCATCTAATTCTGATTTAATAGAATCAGTTCGATTTATATGCCTTGGAATAATAATTGTTATTAAATTTTTATATTTTTTTTTTAATTCTTTATGAACTGATCCACATAATTTTTCTTCAGTTGCATGTGTGCTAGATGCGCACCAAGATAATTTTTTTGATAGAAATTTTTTTAATTCTTTATCTATAGTGACTATGTCATTTTCAGACTGAGAATACTTTAGATTTCCAATATATTTAATTTTTTTTGCACCAAGAATCTTTAGATAATTTTTTGACTCTTTATTTGCTGGCAAACATAAATCTATTTTTTCAAAAATATTTTTTGTAAAATAAATTATTTTTTGCCACTTTTTGAAAGTCTTTTTAGTTATTCTAGCATTTAAAAGAATAAATTTTATTTTTTTTTTATTTAAATTTAAAATAGTATTTGGCCAAATTTCTGAGTCAATAAAAATAGCAGCTGAAGGTTTCCAATAATTTAAAAAACTTTTTGAAAAAAAATTAGTATCAATTGGAAAAAATTGATGAGTAACTTTTTTAAATTTAAATGTTTTTATAATTTTTGAGGAACTTAAGGTATTTGAAGTTAATAAAATTTGTTTAATTGATTTTTTTTTTTCTAATTTTTCTAATAAAGGGACAATACTTTGAATTTCACCAACACTTGCGCCATGAAACCAAATTAATTTACCTTTTTTTCTTTCAGCTGAAAAAAAACATAATTTTTCTTTAAATCTTTTAAAATCCTCTTTTTTTTTAATTAGTCTAAAAAAAATAATTAATGGAGATAGTATGAATACGATATTTATTAATAGTCTATATAAGATTATCATTACGATTTTTTAATTTGTTTATCATAAAAACTTTTATAGACTGTAGAAGAATTTAATAGCTCGTCGTGATTTCCACTTCCTGCAACTTTCCCTTTATCAATGACATAAATTTTATCTGAGTTAAGGATAGTTGATAATCTATGGGCTATTACAATAGTAGTCCGACCTTTAGTTAAAAAATTTATAGCTTTTTGAATTTTACTTTCTGTTTCTGCATCCAAAGAAGAGGTAGCTTCATCGAGTAAAATTATCGGACTTTTCTTCAATATAGCTCTAGCTATTGAAATTCTTTGTTTTTCACCTCCTGAAAGCCTTACTCCATTTTCTCCAATGAATGTATTATATTTTTTTGGGAGTTTTTCGATAAATTCACTAGCAAAGGAAAAATTTGCTGCATCCTCAATTTCTTTTTGAGTGGCATCTAGATTAGCATAAGCTATGTTATTTTTAATAGTATCATCAAATAAAGTGGTATCTTGACTCACTAAAGATATATTCTTTCTAAGTGAATAAATAGAGGAATTATATATCGATTGATTATCAATTAAGATGTCACCGTCATCTGCATTATAAAATCGTGGAATTAAATTGAGTATAGTTGATTTGCCAGCTCCACTATGTCCAACTAAAGCCGTCATTTTTTTTCCAGGTATTTCTAAATCAATAGATTTAAGTATTTGCTGTTCTCCTGAGACATAATCAAACTTTATATTTTTAAAATTTATATTCCCATTTGTAACTTCTAGATCTTTAGAATTAGAGTTATCTTTAATTTTTTGAATGTCATCAATAATTGGAAGAATTCTTTTTGCTCCTGAAAGTCCTTGTTGAATAGTTATATTTAATGTAGCTAAAGATCTTACAGGTTGATAAGCAAGCATCATCGCTGCTAAAAAAGAGAAGAAATTACTAATATCCAGTTCATTTTTGGCAACTAATTTTGCAGAAATAAAGATTAAAAAGGCAATCATTATGCCAGTCAGAAATTCCATTATAGGGGATGCTCTAACATGGACTATAGCAATTTTTTTTGAAGTCTCTTTTAGGTTATCAATAAAATCATTGGCTCTTTTTTTTTCATAATCTTCTCTCTGAAAAATTTTAATTAATTTATGATTTTTGAATATTTCGATTAGATATGTTGTAAGCATTCCAGCTTTAGTCATTTGTTGAGTTGTTACTTTACTTATACGTTTACCAAGACTTTTTGCTGCAAAACTTGCTAAAGGTATCATAATGATAGCTATCAATGAAAGTTTCCAATTCTGATAGAACATAACAGACAAAAGACCAATTAAGGTTAAACTATCTTTAAACAAATTTAATATAGCTACACTTATTAAGTTCGTTATTTGATTTACATCATTAGTCAAATTTGTAATGAATTTTCCTGAATGTTTATTGTCAACCAGTTGTGTATCAGCTTTTATAAGTGAGGCAAACATGTCGGTTTGAACATCTTTTCTGACTTCCTCTGATACATTAATCATTATTGTTTTTGCAAGATATAAAGATCCTCCTTTTATTGCAAAAGCCAAAATGATTAGAAATGGTATTACGTAGATAAGAGAGTCAGTTTGTTTAATAAACAATTGTTCAATTGCTGGATCTAATAAATATGCAACAGCAGATGTACTACCAGCCAAAAGTACTGTAAAAAAAACAGATATAATAATATTTCTTAAATACCTTTTAGTATAATCGTTAAAAAGTCTTTTTAATATTTGTACATTGGTCATCTCAAATTTTTCCTAATAAAATACTTATAAAAACTAATAAACCTAAATTATTGTTAGATTTAAAAATCTTTAAGCAGTTTAACGATTTGTTTATATTCAGCTTTTTAATTTGATAAAAAAATAACTGTAAAAAAATTAAAATACAAAAAAGGAAATAATATTTA
>MDSZ01135431.1_pt1 | contig 10397 bp, 7 predicted proteins | sample 811201 | NCBI WGS metagenome assembly MDSZ01 (sample SAMN05326647, study PRJNA326480) | marine metagenome | isolation source: seawater | place: Indian Ocean: North | collected 2010
ACAATTCCAGTGAACATGTGAATTAAGAATTTTTTTCAAGATTACCCAAAATGAGTGGAAAGATCATTTGACCTGAACAACATTGAAACTAGCTTGATATTTCGAACATGACAAATTCCATCTCAATTTGCAGGACATTTATTGCTACCCTTGCCGGGATTTCCCTCTTTCTCGGGCTTCACTCAAATGGCATTCCCTCCTCCAGTCAACGTGTTCCTTCCGATTCGTTTCTTATCCTATCGGTCAAGGCAAAGACCGTAATCGAAAAATCAGCCATGTGGAAAAGTGAGGTTTGGAGCCCGCTTCTGCAGAACTGGGCCATCCACCAAGCCGGTTTTTACGAACTCCTATTGGACGAAAACGCCAGCGGACTTAATCTTGAAGTTCCCCTGCAAGTCTTTGCCAGATTGGATGAAAAGGAAATTCCCACGCCCGCCTTTGGAGTCATCGCTTCCGTCTCCGATACGGATAGACTGGATCAGACGATCAAAACCCTCGCTGAAACCTTGGGATTGAAAAGGAAAACAGGGAAATCTCCGCGGTACGGCAAACCCGAGTTTCCCTACGAGATCGGTCGAAAAGGGAAAACCTTTTACGCGTTTGGCTATCTTCCCAAAATCCAAACCAAGGATACGTCGGCCAACGAAATGCACTTGGATCAGCTTTTCGATTCTTTTCCCAGAAAACCAAACTTGGAAAAGATGCCCGCAACCATGATCAGCCACTTCGAAAGAAATGCGGACTGTTCGGTCTACCTTGACGGAACCGGACTTGCTCGTGCGTTCGACAAATTTATCCCGAAGACGGAAAACATTTGGATTAGCGCCATTCTTCCTCTCATTGATAGGCTCACTCATCGTTCCGTGGGACTCCACGCCTCCTCGTCCAAAGGAGTCATCAAGCTTCAGGCGATCGATTATTCCAGCTTGCGTTCACCCAAATCCATCCGAATGGACAAGCTTTCTCTCATCAACTCCATTCCAGGAGATGCTCCGATTGTCGCAAGGCTCAGTTTATCCGATGGAAAAATGCAGGAATGGGTAGGAGAGACCGCAGATCAACTGCTTCGCACTCTGACGGCTGGAAGAATGAACAAAGATTCGGTGCTACCGGGTTTCGACGCGTCCATTCGTGAACTCATCCAAGCGCCCAGCGGTGACTTCGTTTTCATAGGTGGTCCCTTTGACCCTAAAACCGCCACCAGTTCGGAGGGAACCCCGGTCTTGGAATACAACCCATCCTATGCACTTGGCGTACGTATCGCCAATCCCTTTCCCCTCAAGCAACTGCTATCCGGTCTCAATTCCGCAAACTCTCTCGATTCTCTCTTGAGTCTTCACGGCATTCAACTCGTTCAAGACAAAGATGCGCTCTGGCTGTCGACTCCACACTTTCAAAGAGAACTTGAAGCTGGCAAACCCATTATTGCTCTCTCTTCGGTAAAAAAGAAATTCCTTAATGATCACGGCTTTTGCATGAATTTTTCAATTCCACCAGTCACTCAATCGATCAGGAAATCGAGAGCCCTCTCCTTCACTCAACTGAAAAATCTCGATTTCATCGACGAGTTTTCATCCCTTTCCGTTTCTCTGAAAGACAGGCAATTGGATATCGTCGGAAAACTCAGGCGAAAAAATTTGCATGGTTGGAAAGTCCTGTTCGAACACCTTGGGCAGGAACTGATCGACCTCAAAAACGACGGATTGTATCTAGCCATTGCCCAAGATGATTTCAATGCCTTGGCCATGGAAGTTTCCAATGGCGCTTTGGTAAACGCCAATGATCGATTCGGACACACTCCTCTACATTATGCCGCATACAAGGGAAATGCCCGTTTCGTCGACTATCTGCTCCGAAATGGAGGGGACCCGAACGTCCGCGGTCGTCACGACTCGACGCCCCTTCATAGCGCCGCTTGGGGTCGGAATATGGCAGTGGCCGAAGTTCTGCTTGAGGATGGGGCTGACGTAGATGCATCGACCGACGAAGGGGAAACTCCCGGAATGACGGCCGCGCTTCGTGGCGAGCAGGACTTACTTGAAATTCTTTTTGCGCTGTCGGCCGATCCCCACGCCAAAGACCAGCATGGAACCAACCTACTTGACTTGGCGGCCGCAGGCGGACACCAAAAAATCGTGGAATTGCTTAGCGAAATCGGAGTGTCCAACAACCATCCTCTGCATGTCGCTGCAGGTCTTGCCAATTTCGAAGTCGTTGAAAAACTACTGGAAAAGGGACACTCGGTGAATGACCGTGATTCGTTCGGAGCCACACCACTCCTCATCGCTGTGGTCGCCGGCCAAGAGAAGATGGTTGACCTGCTCCTCTCTAAGGGAGCCGATCCTCATCTCTCCGCAAAAGACGGATACACTCTCATGCATGGAGCGGCTTTCTCGGGAAAGAAAAGTCTCATCCGCAAAGGCCTTTCCTTCGGTCTGGAGATCAACTCCCGGTATGGACCCGAGGGAATCACTCCCGCGGACGTAGCTGAGGATGAAGGACCTGCCCTGCCCTACTTGCGCTCGATGGGAGGACGGACGGCTTGGGAATTGGGCCCTCACCGCTAGCCCCTAATGATCATGGCCCAAGCGGATCAGACTCCGCCCAACGCCCGCCAGTTCACGATCCAATTTCCTCGCACCGGGAATCAATCCTTCCAAGAAATTCCAATATTTTTGCGAGTGATTCATTTCCCTTAGATGAGCAAGTTCGTGAAAAAGCACGTAATCTCCCAAAGCGCAGGGAAGAAGCATGATTCTCCAGTTAAGTGAGATGGTGCCCTTCGACGAACAGGAACCCCATCTGGTTCGCTGGTTGCCCACACGTATCCTTTTAGGCACCAGTCCGGATTTATTCATACAGTCACCGAGCCTTCTCGGAAGAAACTCCTTTCCCAAGAGAAGGCAGGCTTCCAACAAACTTTTTTCGATACTGCGATTCGGATCCAGGGAAAGCAGGGCTTTTTTCTCACTCACCTGCCAATCGAGAAAGGAAGCCTTTGGCCCAAAATGCCATTCGACAGGCAGTTGACTTTCCCTCAGGCAGAGCTTTCCTCCGTTTCTGAAATAGGTGGACAGAGGAACCTCCTTCGGAAATTCAGCCGCTTTCTTGCGAAGCCAATTTTCCTGCGCGAAAAGAAAGGTTTTGGCTTGGGAAAGACAAGTCCAGCGCGGAATGGTCAGCATCAAACGGTCGGAACGAACCATGCGCAAATTCATTCTTCGCGCTTTTACGGACCGAACGATCTCGTATTCGAAAACGAGTTCTTCGCCCAATTCCTCAAAGAGAATACTCTCCACAACCTTATTCAAGTGAGCATCTCAGTCCCTGCCAATCTTCGACTCGGCATCCAACTTTTTTGCCTGAAGAGAAGAAAAACGACGAAGAGCCGATTCCGGATCAATGCCAGACTCTCGACAGGCGCCAACCATTTCGAACAGAAGTTTTCCAGCTTCCTCTTCGGTCCAACCCTTTCCTTCGAATACGACGTCCTGATCCCAATGCCCTTTGCGCTCTAACCCAGCCTTCCGGACTCTCTTGTAGATGTCATGAGCAAAAAGCAAAGCCGGTAAACGCGGAGGCAAATCCTTGAACAGCGAGGATGAGTTTTCGGGCAAACCCTTTTCCTTTTTTTCTCGGGCTTTGATCGATTCCCAGCGATCAATGACCTCCTCGGCCGTTTTCATGCGGTCATCCTCGTCTCCAAATACGTGAGGATGCCTGCGAATGAGCTTTTGGTTCACTCCTCGCGCCACGTCCTCCAAATCGAATTTAGAGGATTCTTCGGCCAAAAGCGCATGAAAGACCACTTGAAGCAAAAGGTCTCCCAATTCCTCCTCCATGAGGATGTAATCTAGATTATCTATGGCCTCGAGAGTCTCGGATGCTTCTTCGACGAGGCATTGGGCCAAGGATTGGTGGGTTTGCTCTTGGTCCCACGGGCAACCTCCTGGTGCTCTGAGTTGGGCAACAATGTCTCTTAGTCGTTGAATTTCGCTCACTCTCGCGCATTGTGTTTAAAGAGACCTCAAGGGCAATTCATTCTCTGCAATCGGGTTAAAAATAATTCTTTATGGACAAATTATCGGAAATCATGAACTGGAAACGACGGGAGGTTGCTTCCCGCTCTCGTCCGGTCAGCGAACGCGAACTCACCCAATTGGGTGAACGCATGAAGGCGCGCGGTTCCTTTCTGAAAGCCCTATCCAACGACCAACTCTCGGTCATTGCGGAAATCAAGAGAAAATCCCCTTCCGCAGGAATCATCGCGGAAGAAATTTCCGCTCCCGAACAAGCCAGATCCTACTGCAACGCTGGGGCCGACGCCTTATCCATCCTCACGGATGAAAAATACTTCGGAGGGAAATTGGAGGATTTATGGGAAGTGAATGACTTTCTTTTCCAACATCAAAGAAACACCCCAACCCTCAGAAAGGATTTCATGGTTCATCCCATTCAGGTTCTGGAGGCATTGGAAGCCGGCGCCCGAGCCATCCTTTTGATCGTACGGGCGCTCAACGACGAGGATTTGAAAAACCTGAGAAACTGCGCGGATACCGCCGGATTGGATTGTCTTTATGAAATTCATGAAGAGGAGGAGTTGGCAAGAGCCCTCAAGCTCGACCCGAAGATTCTCGGCGTCAACAACCGAGATCTTCGCAAGTTCACCACGGATTTGTCGACCACGGAGAACCTTTTCCCTCTGATACCCGATGGGATCATCAAAGTCAGTGAGAGCGGAATTCTCGAACCGGAAGATGCATGGCGGGTCAGAGATGCGGGAGCGGATGCAATTCTCTGCGGCGAGGCCCTGATGAAGTCGGAAGACCCCGAAAGCTTCATTGCCGATGCGAAGGAAGAGGACTGAAGCGCTCGCCTTGCTCAGACGAAGACATGCCACTTTCTCCATCCGCAACCAGAGAGCTTCTTCTCCAACTTAACCATCGGCCCAAGAAAAAACTTGGACAAAATTTTCTCACGGACGGAAACATAGTTGAAAAATCCATTGCCATGGCAGACTTGCCCAAAGGCATGGCCACCTTGGAAGTGGGACCTGGTCTGGGCACCCTCACGCAAGAACTTCTGAAATATGCGCAAACCGTACATGCAGTCGAATTCGATGGGAACCTCTGTCAGAACCTAAGGGAAAGGTTCGCCTCCTTCATTTCACAGGGTAAACTCATTCTCACTGAGAAAGATGCGGTAAAAAATCCTCTGGGTTCGATCCCTCTGGACTGCCCGGACTACATGGTGGTGGCCAATCTGCCCTACGCCATTTCCTCCGCATGGATGGAAGCCTTGCTGGCCACTCGACAAATCCCCAGACGCATGGTGCTTATGCTTCAAAAGGAAGCGGTTGAACGAATGTGGGCCAAACCCAATGGAAAGAGCTTCAACGCTCTCAGTGTCTTTTTGCACGCTTCCTATACCTTAGAGATAAGTCATTCCGTTTCCAGACAATGCTTTCATCCAGTTCCGAAGGTTGATTCCGTTCTCATTCGCATGGACCGCTTGAAGAGCCCCTATCTCTTTTCCGATGAGTCGCGACATCTCATTCGTAGGATTTTCACCCAAAGAAGGAAGCAAATGGGCTCCCTTGCGAGAAGAGAGAAACCGCAATACCAATCAAAACTAATGGACTGGCTTAATCAAAATCAGTTACCGGCCAACTTAAGAGCCGAGCAAATTCCTCCTCAAGCTTGGCGGAAATTGGCACAATCCTTGAACACTTAGGCGGGTACGCCCGAACCACAGCATTTCTTGTATTTTTTTCCGCTTCCGCAAGGGCAAGGGTCATTCCGTCCGACTTTGGGTTGGTCTCGAACAACCGGTACGGCAACCTTGGGAATCTCAGGCGATTCGCTGGCTTCGAGAGAGGGAGCGGGAGAAGAGGGAGCGGTAAACCGATCGAAGCCCTTTCCACCAGTTGCATCCGGCCCAGTGGTCTTGGCCACGTCCGATAAGGCGGAAAGCATATTCTCGAATGCCGCCAAATTCGTTGATGAACGAAACATGCCCGAACAAACCTCCGAGCGCATCGTACCCATCATCTCCTCAAATGCGCGGAAAGCCTCGTTCTTGTACTCACTTAACGGGTCTTTTTGTCCGTACCCTCGCAAGCCCACGCTTCGCCTCAACTCTTCCATCTCAGTCAAATGATCCTGCCAGTGAAGATCAGCCGCATGGACTACGACGTACCTTTCCAAACTTTGCAACTGCTCTGGGTTCTCCAATTTTCGCTTCGCGTCATAGGCCGTAGTGATCTTATCCAAAAGGATGTCCTTAACCTCCGCCTCATCCTTGCCCAAAAGATCATCGAGTCGCACCGACAAAGGAAAGGTGACGTTCACCCAAGAGGAAACAAGTGATTCCAAATCAGGCATCTCCTCGATTTTCGAAGCCTTGAACTCGGAGGGCGAAATACCGGCGAGCCTTTCGTCAATTTCCTCTTCGACGAGCTCGAGAAGAATCTTGCCGGGGTCTTCCTCCAAAAGTACGTCATTGCGAATGGAATAGACGATTTCTCTCTGACGATTGAGTACGTCATCGTATTGGAGCAATCGTTTGCGAATCGAATAGTTTTGTTGCTCCACCTTCTTTTGGGCATTTTGAATCGACCAATCAAGAGTTCCATGCTCCAAAACCTCATCATCGCCAAAGGACTTCTCGAGCATTTTCGAAAGAGCCCCTTGGTTGGCGAACAGGCGCATCAAGTCATCCTCAAGCGAAACGTAGAACCGGGATGCCCCGGGGTCGCCCTGACGAGCGCATCGTCCACGCAACTGTCGATCGATTCTCCTAGACTCATGCCTTTCCGTACCCAAAACCAAAAGTCCTCCCAGTTCCTTGACTCCCTCTCCCAACTTGATGTCCGTCCCCCGACCCGCCATATTGGTCGCAATGGTCACCGCACCCCGTTGACCCGCTTGGGCGACGATTTCCGCCTCTCGTTCGTGAAACTTCGCATTCAGAACGGTGTGGCGGATGTTGGCTCGTTTGAGCATACGACTGAAAACCTCCGATGATTCGACCGATGCAGTACCCACCAGCACCGGTTGACCCTTTTGGTTCGCTTCGGTCAAGTCCTCCAAGACCTGGTTGAATTTTTGCCGACGACCTTTGAACATAAGATCATTGAGATCCTTGCGTATGCAATCCCGGTGAGTCGGAATGACCATCACTCCCAACCGATAGATATCGTGGAATTCACCGGCCTCGGTTTCAGCGGTTCCGGTCATTCCCGCCAACTTGTCGTACATCCTGAAGTAATTCTGAATGGTGATGGTGGCATAGGTCTTGGTCTCTTTCTCTATCGCCACGCCTTCCTTGGCTTCGACCGCCTGGTGCAATCCATTGCTCCACCGTCGACCCGGCATCAAGCGACCGGTGTTCTCATCGACGATCATAACCTTGCCCCCTTGCACGACGTATTGCTTGTCCTTTTCGTAAAGGCCGTATGCGCGAAGCAGTTGAGAAACCGTATGAATCCGCTCGCTTCGAACTTGAAAATCACGCTCCGCCTCCTCGCGGTCACTCCTCTTTTCCTCATCCGAACGATCCGCTCGACGATCAATCTCAACATAAAGCGTAGCAAGATCCGGAATCACAAACCCTTGAGGATCGCCCGGACTGATCAGTTCGCGACCCTTCTCGGTCAAGTCCGCCTGTTGATTCTTCTCATCGATCACATAATGCAATGCCTCCTTGAGGGAATGAGCCCGTTCCTTATTGTAATCGGAGTTCATTTCCAGATCGAATTTTTCAAAACGCTTCCGGATCGCAGCATCCTCCATCATTCTCATGAACTGACGGTGAGTCGGCATGCCTCTCTTTACTTGATAGAGTTTCGCGGTTGCCTCGTCCGCCGCTTCCTCCTCCAGTTCGTCCTTGGCGAACGAATTCTTTGCTTCTTCAGCCAACTTGTTGCATTGTCGCAACTGGGTATCGAAAAGCTTCATCACCAGAGGCTTCATTTCGGAAAACGGCAGAGGATGGTCCTCTCTCATCGGACCGGAAATGATAAGCGGTGTCCGGGCTTCGTCGATGAGGATCGAATCAGCTTCGTCAATAATACAGAAATAGTGATCTTGCTGCACCTGATCTTCGATGCAGGTGGCCATACCATTGTCACGGAGATAATCGAAACCAAATTCGGAAGCCGTTCCATAGGTAATGTTTCGCTTGTACATTTCCCGACGCTCGACCGCAGGCATATTGTTCTGAATGCATCCAACGGTAAGTCCAAGGAATTCGAAGAGAGCTCCCATCCAATGGGAATCGCGGCGGGCAAGGTAATCGTTGACCGTAACCAGTTGGCAATTCTTTCCACTCAAGGCATTGAGATAAAGGGGGCAGGTCGAGACCAAGGTTTTTCCCTCTCCGGTTGCCATTTCAGCAATGTGACGATCGTGCAAAGCCATACCGCCGATCAATTGAACGTCATAATGCACCATTTCCCATTCAATCGGATGATCGCATACGGAAATGGTTTTTCCGCATAATCTTCGGGCGCCGTTCTTGACCACCGCAAAGGCCTCAGGCAACAAATCCTCCAATGATTCGCCATTCTTGCAGCGTTCCATGAATTCCTCGGTCTTGCCTTGAAGCTCTTCGTCGGAAAGACTTTGATACTGCTTTTCCAGTTCGTTGATCCGTCTTACCACGGGAGCGCATTTCTTGACGTACTTTCGGTGCTGTCTGCCTTTGAAGGACTGCAGGAGTGACTGGACTGGAGCAAGTGGATTCATGTTGCTGAACTTAAAATCACAAACCGAGGCATTGGCGAAAATAGGGAATCGTTCGATCCAATCCTTCGCTCAACTCTATCTTAGGACTCCATCCCAAGACTTTCCGGGCCAGGGAAATATCAGGTTTACGCTGCATCGGATCATCGGAGGGCAAGTCCTGCTCTACGATGGTTGAGGAACCCTCAATCTTGCCCAAGACCTGTTCCGCAAGTTCCCGGATGGTGAATTCAACCGGATTACCTATATTTACGGGGCCAACGGTTTGATCCTGTTCCATCGTCCTCATCATCGCCTCGATCAAATCATCGACAAAACAAAAGGAACGGGTTTGAGAACCATCACCATAGATCGTCAAATCCTCACCCTGCAGAGCCTGTACGATGAAGTTCGAAACCACCCTGCCGTCGTTTGGCAGCATGCGGGGACCGTAGGTGTTGAAGATCCTAACCACACGCATATCCACCGCATTCTCCCGGTGATAATCGAAAAAGAGCGTTTCAGCGCAACGCTTGCCTTCGTCATAGCAGGCGCGTAATCCGATGGGATTTACGTTTCCCCGATAACTTTCGGGCTGGGGGTGCACTTCGGGATCTCCGTACACTTCGGACGTGGAGGCTTGCAAAATTCGGGCCCCGACCCGCTTGGCCAGTCCCAAGCAGTTAATCGCTCCCATGACCGAAGTCTTGACTGTCTTGATGGGATTGAATTGATAATGCACGGGAGAAGCGGGACAGGCCAAGTTGTAGATGCGCTCGACCTCGACTTTGAACGGATCGACCACGTCATGCCTCATCAATTCGAAATTTGGGTTATCCAGCAGATGAGCGACGTTTTTTCTTCGTCCTGTGAAAAAGTTGTCCATGCACAGGACTTCTTCACCTTGCGCAAGCAAACGCTCGCACAAATGACTCCCAAGAAATCCTGCGCCTCCTGTTACTAAAGTAGCCATAATTTAATGTTCAGATATCCACCTTATCAGATGCTTCTCTTTTGAAAACATTCTTTTCTCGTGAAAACCTACGGATTCATTTTCGACAAGACCTTGAAAAGAGCTTGAGTCCCGTCCTCCTCATAATTTTCCTCTCTGGCCATCTCGTAGAAACTCATGGCCAATTCCAAGCCTTTCAAGTCAAGTCCCATGCGTTTCGAATCTTCCATGGCGATTCCCATGTCCTTGATGAAATGCTTGATGTAAAAACCCGGAGCCCAATCTCCCCGAACCATACGCGGACCGAGTTGGTTCAAGGACCAGCAACCCGCGGCTCCCCGCCCGATCAAATCGATGACTTGGCTAAGATCCAAATTCGATCTTTGGGCATAAAGAAGAGATTCGACCGTTCCGATCATGGTCGAGGCAATGAGGATTTGATTGGCCATCTTAACCCTTTGACCGGATCCCGCTTCTCCAAACCAGCGAATCCGCTCGCCCAACACTTCCAAAATGGGCAAGGCTTGCTCAAAAACCTCACGCGCGCCTCCGCACATGATCGCCAAACTCGCATTCCTGGCCCCGACGTCCCCTCCACTCACGGGAGCGTCCAATGCAAAACATTGCTTCCTTTCCATTTCCCTGGCAATGCGAAGGGCAAGATCCGGACTTGAGGTTGTCATATCCACCACAATCCCTCCTTCTCCGAGCGCATCTCGAAC
>MDSZ01227686.1_pt1 | contig 10397 bp, 14 predicted proteins | sample 811201 | NCBI WGS metagenome assembly MDSZ01 (sample SAMN05326647, study PRJNA326480) | marine metagenome | isolation source: seawater | place: Indian Ocean: North | collected 2010
ATTTTATGATTTTATATTATTACCACTTGAAGCCCTATATTCAAACTTTGAGTTATTTCAAAAGTTTGCATCAACACGAACAATGAATTCGTATAATTATTTTAAATATAAATTTGAAGAGTTTGGGGAAATATCAGAACAAATTTATCAAGGAAATAATGAACATATTAGTAATGAACTTGAAAAGGCACAAGAAAATTTAGATGGAAAAACAAAAACATTTATGATTAAGTTATTAACAACATATAGAAATATAAAAGATATTTTAAGAAGACGTAGCACAACTGCAACAGTTGTACCAATTAGAGGTGGTTCTCCCCAATTACATTATAGTGGCGGTAGTGCGGGTATGATGTTAGATACAATACAACCAGACCAACGTTTTCAATTTGATAAACCACATTTCTCGCAATTTTATGATCATCGTACCATGAATGATCCTATTATACAATCATTTTTTGTTAAAATTAGCCCAACAACACCGATTGATTATAGACAATATTATATTAATAGATATCTTAGATCATTACAACATTACAAAAATATATCCATTGTATTTAATGAACAAGAAAATGATGATATTACATCATTGGAGCAAGGAGAAATAGTTTCAGGTACATATAGAATGCCTCAAAATATAATAGTAGAAATACCAATTCCATCTGTCAATAAAAATAATATTGCTGATGCATTTCCCGAAATTGATGAAAATTATATGGGAAAAGATATGTATTATATGGGTATCAATGATTTGGTTGCCCTATATCAACATGATGATTTCAAATATCATCGATATATACAAGGTATCTATAACTATGATAATAAACAATATGAAGAAAACCTACGCCAAAAGAGACTACGCCAACGTAAACCCCCAACCAACCGTAGTTACAAAAAAGGTGTTAATCTTGCTAATACGAGAGAAAAACGAAAGACTTCTGTAGAAGAAACAAGGAAGAGAAAGAGAGATAATAAATTCGCACGTAGACGTAGACGTAATACTCAGACAGGTGGTAATAAAACTCGTCGAAACAAAAAAAGTAAAAATAAAAAAATAATAAAAACCCAAAAAAGGGAAAACAATAAAATAAAAATCAAAAAACGCAAAAATCTCCGAACGAAAAAGTAAATAATTATGTTAACATTATTAATAAACATAATTATTTAACAATCATATGATTTGTTCTTGTACATTTCTCTTGATGGAAGTCCACCTCTAACCCATCCACGAGCTGCATCACTCTCAATAATTTGTTTTGCATCACTGAGAGATTTCTTAAGGTCACTTCTCATTGGGTAAGATTGAATGTCTTGTTGGCATTTCTCGCCAACCTGTGATACTGACTTCTTTTCCTTAAGTGTCTCTCCAAGTCGAAGTGCATTTTCAAGTCCAACATCTACATTACCCTTTCCAAGATATGGTACTGTTTTGTAAGGTCTCTCGTAGAGGGTTACCTTAAGATTTGGATTGGTAAGCTTAGAGTTTAAAAGAGTGGAGTGTGAGTCAACATTGCACCCACGAGGACCAACATGGAATGTACCTTTTGGGAACATTTGTGGTTGTTGTGTTGCGAAGTTTAAAGCACTTGCGCAATCAACATTGTACGGGTTATATAAGGTATATCCTACATGACCGTTGTTGATTAAATTATTCTGGGTATAACTACATTCATCATTTCCAATACGAGCCATGTTATTAAAAACGTAATCTACAACTTTGCTCATAATTATTTATATAATATTATATATTATTTTTTTTGATTAAAACTGATTTTTAAATTGTAAATGGGTAATTTTCTACAATATCATGATATTTATTTGGGATTTTTAAAAACTCAATATTTTTTACATTACAACAAGGACAAACTTTTGAGTTTTTTACTGTAAGAATTTTAAAACATACATTACAACATACTCGGTTTTCTTTACAATTCTTCAATAGATAATTACAATTATTCAACAAGTTAGATGTATGACAAAAATCGCATGATATGTATTTGTTCATTGTTATATATACATACACCACCCTTTACATAGTTTTAAAATTACTATATTTCTAAAATATGTAAAAATAAATTCAAAAGTGATTTCAATATACTTTCTGGAAAAACTTCCCCCCCCCCGGAAATATTTTTTGCTTAAAAGTTAGCCCTAACTCTTAAAAAATGTAGTTTATGGTAACAAATTAAGTAAATATATTTTTACAAACACACATGATAATTGTGTTGAAATATTTCATTTGCTTATTCCAATCAAAAAAATAAGCAAAAATAAGCAAAAAATAAGCAAAAATAAGTTAAATATTATATGTTTTATATAATATATACAATGAAATATGAATGTTTGACATGTAATTACGTTACAGATCGCAAGTCAAATTATTTAAGTCATATTAACTCAAAAAAGCATAAAAAGTTAGCCGAAATTAGCCATTCGTTAGCCAAAATTAGCCAAAATAACTTAAAAAAGCAAATCATATGTAAATATTGTAATCGCGAGTTTAAACATAAGTCATCATTAAGTAAGCATATTAAATATGTTTGTCAGAAAAACGAAGATGAAGACCTTAAAGAATTTGTCCGTTTACTAAATCAAAAGATTGAGAAAATAAGCGAACAGAACGATAGTTTATTGAAAGATAAGTATAATTTACAAAAACAGATTGATAGACTATCGAAAAAGCTACAGGTTCAGAATATTGATAATTCAGTAAACAATACGAATTGTGGAAATAGCACGGTGAATTATAATATAAAGCTTCTAAACTATAAAGATACCGATTTTAGTCATTTAACAGAGTCAGATTATATAAACTGTATTAGTGATTGTAATCATTGTGTAAAAACCCTCATTGAAAAAGTTCATATAAACGAAGAGAAACCTGAAAATATGAACGTTTATATTCCTTCAATGAAGGACAAATATATTATGGTATTCAATAAAAATAAATGGAATTTGGAGGATAGAAAAGAGATTATCGATGATATGTTTGATCAACATGAATGGACACTTGAATCATTTTATGATGCCCATAAAGAAAAATATCCTGAAATGGTTAAATCATTCGAGCGATATCTTGAAAATAAAGAAGAAGATGATGTTGTGAATCAAGTGAAAGAAAAAATTCTATTAGAGTTTTACAATGAACGAGATACAATTCGTCAAAATAATCCTTAATTAGTATACAATTAGAGGTTTTTCAGAATAAAGATCCCCATAACAGAAGCTTTTGAAATCATCTTGTTTATTTGGGATTGTTGTTGATGGGTTGATATAAAACTGTCTCATAGATTTCTCGAATTCAAGATTATCGCCAAGATTGTTAAATATATTTCCAATATCTTTATTTTCCTTATTCATTTCTAAAATAGAATTTTTAGTTTGTAAATTTATTTCATCCTCAACCTTTGTTGAATAACTTTTAGCTGGTCCTCTATTTGGCTTATCGCTATAGTCAGTCATTAAAACATTTGACATTGGATTGTTTGCAACTATATCTTCTGATGTATTTTCATCGGTTTCTTCCGCATTTGTCATTGCTTCTTTTGCAAGTTCTTTAGTATACATTGTATGGATGATCACAATACCAAGAATAAATATAAGTCCCATCAATAATATTGTATAATTTGCCAATATTGCATACCCTACTAAGGAAACTAAAATTACAAAACGTGTTACTGCATTTAATTTTTGATTAAATTCCATATTCTCATATGGCCAAATTTCAAGAATTTGAGATTTTTTGAATAATATAGTTGGTTTTTTTAGCCAAAATTCTACCATGTATACTTACTATAACTAGTATATAATATTATTTCTTTTTTTTTCCACTCTTCTTTTTCTTCTTTGAATTTGAAGCCTTCTTTGATGATTTTTTTAATGGTGTTGATGGATTACTATTTTCATCCGTCCACACAAATACATTCTCTTCTTTTTGCGTAATGTTTGTACGAGCAGCAGCTTCTTGTGCTTGTTTTTGACGTTCGGCCTCCCTGCGTGCAAGTTTTTCTCTCATTGCCTCCTTTTGCTTTGCTTCTCTCATATTTTGTTTCATATGGTTTGCCATATTCTTGAAATCAAACTTTCCTCCGGAACCTCCCATTCCATTCAGCCCCATACTTGACATCATTTGTTTAAGTCCGGGCATATCTTTCATTTTCCCCATAAGTTCTTGAGCTTCTTCCATAAGTTCAGATTCCTTGTATTCCCCCGACTTGATTTTTTCTTCTAACTTTCCTCCAATATTTTTTACAAGGTTTAAAATTTTGGCAGGATTTTTCATCATTTCTTTAATGATATCATCCTGAGATACTTCACCATATTCTTTTGAAAACTCTTTGGTTGCTTCTTCTGCAATTTCTTTTGCCATGGACCCAATTTTACCTCCCATTAATGACGATAAGTGGTCACCCATCTTTTCAGGATCAAGAAAACTTGCAAATGGATTTTTAGATTTATTTGTAGAAGATTCTTCACCATCCGTATTTGTTGAATTTTTTGCTTCTTCTTCCATTTCCTTTTTCATTTTTTCAAACATTTCTTTCATTTCTTCTGGAATTTCACCATTTTCTCCCATTGGGTTTCCACTCATATCGCCAAACATTTCTGCCATTTTTTCAAAAATATTATTTGAAATATCAAATGATTCGTCGTTTTCATTTTCTTCATCATTCTCATCGAACATTCCAAAAGAAGAATCTGTAAAAATATTTTTCATTTCGGACATTGTTTCTGCTATTTTCTTTTGTAACTCTTCTTCGTTAATTGCTTGAAAAAGTAGATTCGTATCTCCAAAGCTTTCGTTTTGTTCACTATTATTACAAACGCAGAAAAGAACTAATTGTAAATATTTCCAGATTGCCTTTTTAGAATTTTCACTAAGTGTTTCATCTTTCATGAGTGATGAAAAATTAACATTTGGTAAGAGAAAACAATCTTCTTCAAAAATTTCATCATTTTCGTATAGTATCTGAAAAAACTTTGGAGGATACTCTTTCATACAGAATTCATGATATTCTGTAAAATCAACTGCTTTAAAATTATCACTTAATTCAGGAAATGTAGTTTCTAAATCTCTTGTAAAGTCAAGAATAATTTTTTCAAACTCTTCATTTGATTTTGATGAATCCATAAATAATATTACAATACTTGATTCTACGTTTTTAATTTCTTTTTAAACTTTTTAATATGTTAAGTATCAACTAATACATAAATAAAATTGAATGATAAATAAATACATGTATAAATGATGAAAATATCAAAATGTTTATACCAGAAGAAATAAAAAGACATATTAAAACATTTCTACCATATCGTCCTAAGACTAAGGATGAATTACAAACTGCAATATATGAATATTTTACATTCTGGCCATATTCAAGAGGTGCGGTTGAAAAATATGGTAAAATAGAAACATGGGATACATCATGTATAGAAGACATGTCTGAATTATTTAAAGAAATGTATTATTTGGAAGCTTGTGCTATCGAAAATTGGGATGTTTCAAATGTGACAAATTTTAGAAATATGTTTGAAGGTTGTTTAAATTTCGATATAGATATTGGGAATTGGGATGTAGGGTCAGGAGAAGATTTTACCGGTATGTTTAAAAATTGTAAACGTTTCGAACAGAATATTTCCGATTGGAACGTTGAGAATGGGTTATATTTTGATTATATGTTTTATGGTTCAAGATTCAATAAAAATATATCTAAATGGAAACCAAAACGAGCAATATCAATGACATACATGTTTGCACATAGTAATTTTACTAGGACCGTAAACGAGTGGGAACAATATATTGATTTAAATATACCTATGACAAATATATTCTTAAAATCTGGTATGAACTGAATAAATTAATTCTTTCTTGTTTTGCGGTTAGATTTAGTTTTTTTCCCAGTCTTTGCCTTCTTTCCAGCCTTCTTTTTTAAAGGTTTTGTTGATGGCATTTCTGCACCTTGTTTCTTTAATTTACTCGCCAATTCAAGTACTTCTTTGAATGATTTATCTGGATTTTCTTTTTTAACTTTCATGACAAATAGATTCCAACTACTAAGTTGTCTCATTTTATATATAAATAAAATATTTAATTATAAAATCGAATAATTAACTAATGACTGACCGTCCTTGTTGGAGAGATTATTTTAAAGAAATTGTTCAAGTAACATCAAAAAGATCTCCATGTGAAAGACTTAAAGTAGGCTGTATTCTTGTCAAAGATAATCGAATTATATCACAAGGATATAATGGATTTTTAAGCGGACTTCCTCACAGGTCAATTATAGTAAATGATCATGAAGTATCAACAATCCATGCTGAACAAAATGCAATTGTAGATTGCGCAAAACGAGGAGTTTCATGTGATGGATGTGATGCATATATAACGCATTATCCATGCTTACATTGTGCAAAATTGCTACATGCAAGTGGTGTTAAAAAAGTATATTATCTAAATGATTATAAAAATGACAATACTATTAGAAGTATTGGTATTGACATTGAAATTGAAAAAATTTAAACATTGAAGAATGTTGCTAACCATACAAGCCAATAACTCGTAAATCTAAGGCCAATTAATTCACATACAATAAGAATTAACGCAACATTTGCATGTCTTTCAGTAACCTTATATTTCTTCATATCCTCTTCGGATACATTTCTACCATAACGCATAATGAGTATATATACATAAAAAATAAGTAAAAGAATAAAAATCATCATAATCTTATTGTTTCCCATCATCAACGCCATCTTTTTTGATACAGATCCAGAGCTGAATTCTGTTATAAATGTTATTGCTAAGAAAACAAAAATAAGTAACATGGTAACAATTTTGTGGAATGGAACATTATTATTAGAAGGCATTACACCCGGCTTTCCCGCATTGCCTTGTGATTGTACCTGTGTCTGTTGTTGAACCCCATTTACTCCTTGTTGTTCTTGACTTTGAGACTGGCTCTGAACATCATTTCCGCTTTGCTGATGCTGTGTTTGTTGGCTTTGTGCACCATTTTCTTCAAGTGATTCGTAAATAAATGCTTCTACCATTTATAATTAATAAATATAAAATTTATTAAAAATTCAAGTTGAATTTCTTTACATCAACAACTTTAACAATGATAAAAATTGTCATTCCATAAAAAATCGAATAAAAGAATATTCCAATTTTAGAAATATTTCCAAGATCTGTTTTTAAAAATTTACCAAAAATTTGACATAAAATATTCATAACATAATTTCTAACTTTAGAGTCCTGAAAAACAAAAAACATAATTGTGGCTAATATAATAATTTTCATATCATCTTCAAGGATAATTGATTTATGAACCTTGTCATCTTTTTTAAATTTATGTACTACATTTTTATCTTCTCTAATATTTACTTGTTTTTCTTGAAACTCGGATGTTGGGATTTGATTAGGTACTATTTGTGGATCCATTTGAATGTTTGAACTTGTTTCTGCACCACGATTATTATCAGGAATTCCTTGCATAGGATTATCGGATACATTTGACTGATCAATTGGCAAATCACTAATAGATGTACTTTGTTCCATTTAAAATATAATATATGTGTTGTAATTTATAACAAATATATTACGCAATATTAAATCATAATCATTTTTCGATCGTCTTTTACATCACATGATTCCATTTTTTCGTCTACTTTATAACATTTATTGTTATACTTAATAACTTTGTTTTCTTCCGTAAATTGAGGACCTTTGTGAACAATGCATTCTCGATTATCACAGCTCATTTTAAAAAGTCCAGAAATACCAAGCCCAAGTAAGATAGATATAAGTAATTTACCATTATTAGATTTCAATAACTTTTTAAGATCTAACATAATATATATATTATCATATTTAATAATTTGCACCTACTTTAATCATTTTATCTGAATTACTTGGACATTGTGTTTCATCTAATTTGTAAGAAAAACAATTATCTGCATTATCTTTATATATATATTTGTTTACGTTATCTGGTGTGGGGTATATGACAACAACTTTCTTATATTCTTCTGACAAGTAAATATATAATAACCCGATAGATAGCGAAATTAAAAAAACTTTAAAATCAATAAACTGAAATATCATATATAAATTAAAAAGATATTTATTATTTAATTTATATTAGCTCTACAACATCTTCTTCTATATTTACAGAATCTTCATCACTATTTTCATTTGCATTTGCATTTTCATTTTCATTATTTTCTGAAGATTGTACTGTTGGTTTATTATCACGTATTTTTATTTTATTTGCTGGATTTGAAATCTCAACTAAATTCTTATTATTTAACTCAAGAAGTTCATCATAAAATGAAGAAATTTCTCTATAACTTTCTTGTTTTTCGGCTTGATTACTTTCCTCATCTTTAATCTTTACTTGATGAATATCTATATTTTGTCTTATAACATCTCGTCTCATATTTTTTGTTTTCTTATCATTGTTTAATTCATTTATTATCCTTTTTCTCTCTTTTTCCAATTCAGTTAATTCATTATTTAATTCTTCTTGTTGTTTCAATATAACTTCTGTACTTAATTCTTCATTTAAATCTTCTGTAACACTTACAGGCAATTGTTCATATAAAACATCATATAATATCATCACTTGTTTTTGTTTATTTTTTTTGATTTTTTTACTGATTTCTTCAAGTTGAGTAAATGCCCTTTTTTTGGGTGTTCTTTCTACCTCCATAATAGATGCTCCTCCTTGATATAATGTAAATGTTCCACCAGATGTTATAATATTATATTTATTTGGATTAGAATCATATTTCTGAAATAATTCATTCAAACTATGTCCCACCATTTTGTACTTATCATTTATTGATATTTTTTTTCTACATTATTGGCAAATTTGTTAACGGTTGGTTTTTAATATTTTGATATTTTCTAAGACTTGACAAAACATATTCTTGTTTTTTTATATTTTGTTTTATACGATTTACTCGCGTATTGCCTTTGTATTTATAATATAGAAATAAACCTATGACTGTTACTAAGAATAATAATAATATCGAATTATATATAAGATTTTTATATTGATATTTTAAATTTTGACAGTTTTTTAAATGATAGTTAATTACTCCTTTTATATTAGGTTCTACAAGTGATGGATACATAATAATTTAAAATATAAAAAAAAATAATAATCGTTATTTATAAATGTCTAATCAATCAAATTATGACGAATATCAACAATTAGGCTCAATGAGTTTATATTCATATATTGTCTATTGTTTTGTATTCTTTTTGTTGAAAAGTTCATTATTTCCAAACTCAAATACTGAGCGGTCATTTACATGGGTGATTATATACAGTTTAGGTTTCTTTATTATTTTATTTCTGTCAAATATGAACATTTTTAGCAATGATCTTGTTTGCGGTGAGCCACAATTTTCATCTGCATTTTATAGTACTCTTTACCCAACTGTTTTCATATTTATGGTTGTAGCATTATTTTTAGAAATTTTTCCAGGATGGCTAAGAGTATTTACAAACACTTTTGGTATTGGTGCAGCATATATGTTTGGTATTAAAAATATAATAAAAGATATATTTACAGAATCCAATAGACAATATCTTATTCAAAATAACAAAACATCGGGAAACAATGCCGAACAAAATGATTTTCAGTTTATGAAAACTTTAGATTTAATTTATAATGACCCATTGCCAGTTATTAACGAACTTGATTTAACTGAAACTGATGTCCCTGTTCGAATTTCTGTTACAGATTATGATAGTGATAGAGTAAAAGCAGAAGAATTTGATTCAATAAAGGGTAACGAGTCAATTGTACAAGATGAAAATAATGTGCAATATAAACAAAAAATAACAAAAAAGTGGGCTGCATGGGAGCTGTTAAAAGAGAAGTCAATAATTCCAAATCAAACTATTAATCCTAATAATAACAATAACAATATAGATGACAATAAAAATTTGGAAATATTAAAAGAGAAATTACAACTTGTATTAAATGTAAAACGTGATGTAGGTTACTTTTTATGGTATTTTTTAATCGGTATTATAACAGTTCAGGCCAGTACAAATACCGTGTTATCTGAAACGTGTTCAATCTCGAAAAGTAATATAGATAAATCGTATTTAAATTTTATTGAATCAGTTAAAACATAAGATTATTACAATAGTCAATATAATATACAATAAAATAGGATATTATTGCTATAAGTATAGTAGACAACCATAATGGTAATATACTTGTGTTACGGTATCCAATACCAAAATTTCTTAAACAATTATTACGTTTATCAAAAATGATACTCGGCTTTAAAATTATAATGATTAAATAAAAAAATAGAAAGATGAATAAAGCTTTATAAAGTCGGGTGTATTCTTCAAACATATTTAAATACTGTAA
>MDSZ01043931.1_pt1 | contig 10396 bp, 5 predicted proteins | sample 811201 | NCBI WGS metagenome assembly MDSZ01 (sample SAMN05326647, study PRJNA326480) | marine metagenome | isolation source: seawater | place: Indian Ocean: North | collected 2010
AGGGGTGAGCCTAGGGCTGGTATGATAGCCACGGGGACTCGAGGGAAATTGCATTGCGAGCAGATGCACAAGACCCTCGGCTGTGGCGTGCTGCAATTGGATTTGAAGATTCACAAGAATAGCCGGCGTAGCCAACATCGCCTGCAGTTCTATGGCGCTGCTGATTTGCGCCAGTTGCTGAAGGGGGTGCTCCCTCATCTCAGATTGAAGAAGACTCAAGCGAAAGCCGTCTTGGAACTCTTGGATTTGAGGGGAAGGAGTAGCGATATCGTCAAGAACCGCAGACTCGATTTGTATCGTATAGTGAAGTACGCCAATTGGGAGGATGTCAAGGGCAAGGAACTCCTCGAGGAGTGGAAGGTTGATGAACAAGGCCTTGCCTCAATGCAAACGATAGACCCTGAGGTCATACGTCTCGTGGACGATGCTGAAGGTCTTGTAGGTGATATTTGATGGCAGATGAAGGTCGTATCGGGCGCTTCCTAGATAGGATGACCAAACCATTCCGTCGCAAGACCACACCAGAGCCGATAATGCCCCTATGGAAGGCTGGCATACAAGAGCCCGTTCTGGTTCAGGGTGTCAGCATACCAGCACTCTACGCCACTGTGCAGGAGAGCATCATATTGCGCACTACCATGAACACTCTCTGTCAGGAGATATTCAGGAGGGGGTTCTACTGGAAGAGGAAATTCCACAAGAAGTGCATGGATTGTGATGAGGAGTTCCAGCATGATGTGGAAGAGTGCAAACTCTGCGGCAGTGACGAGTTGAAAACGGCCGACGCGGACCAGATTATCTACCCTAGGTGGTTCATCAAGCAGCGCAATGGCATGGACCAGTCATTCATGGACGTCCTTCGTGAAGTCGAATGGGACTTGAACATAGTCGATGATGGCTTCTACATCCTCGTCAAGGAGTATTACTTGGACCCTAAGGAAGGCAAGATACAGTTCTACAGGGTGAGGGACATAGTACGTGGTGACCCCACCTTCATGCGTATAGTGGCGGATAAGAAGGGGACCCGTGGTGGTCGCTATCTCATATGCCCCGTCCATAGGGACAAGACGTATCCGCACAGCCATGAGAGCCAGAAGTGCGAGACTTGCAACCTTGATTTGCAGGACGTCCACTTCATCAACACTGCAGGTTCGGGCAAGACACAGTACTACATCGAAGGGGAGGTAGTCCATGTCTCCAAGTTCAACCCCTCGAAACTCTATGGTCGTAGCCCAGTCGCTACATTGTGGCGTCAGGCGATGACCCTCACAGCGATGGACAACTACATGTATCTGGCTTACCAGAAGAGGAGGATACCGAGAGGAGTGCTCGCAATCACGACAGATAACATACAATCCACAGCCTCCTTCTGGAAGGGTGCTGAGGAGAAGATGGAGCGTGACCCGAACTACATCCCCAAGGTGGGCATAGAATCAGCCACTGGGAGAGGTCGTGTGGAGTTCGTCCGCTTCATGGACTCGTTGGACGAGATGCAGTACGGCGCAGTCCGTGATGAGTTGAGAATGCGAATAGCAGCCTTCTATGGCGTCTCCAACATCTTCATGATGGATAGTGGCAAGGGTGGTGGGCTCAACAACGAGGGCCTGCAGATTCTGGTCACCAACCGAGCAGTGGAGTTCGGTCAGAAACTGTACAAGAGGGACATCTTCCCTCGAATCTTCGAGGAGATGGGCATGACTGACTGGGAATTGACTCTATATCCCAATGAGGAGGAGGATGATGTCACTCGCTTGAGAAGGGATGAGATGGAAGTCAACATCGCTCAGAGGATGCAGCAACTCGGCTTCCAGCCTGAACTGACTGAGGATGCAGGTAGGGACATACGATTCGTATATCGAAAGCCTTCGCCTGAGGAGATGGAGCAGCAAGAGCAGTTGCAGAACGTCCAGCAACCCGGTGGTGGCGGCGCACCACCACCAGCAGCGCCACCACCAGCGCAGGCTCGCCCGCCAATGGGGATGGCACCCGGTATGCCAATGGGGATGGCACCCGGTATGCCAATAGGGAGAGTTCCGATGAGGGGGCCCATGCCAGCGGGAGGTGCTGCAATGCCCATGGGAGGCCCCATGCCGCCCGGTGGCACTCCAATCATGATGATGGAGAAAGGGGTGACTGGAGTACAATCACCCAATTCCACAGGCAGGGATTCCCAATTGTCAGGAGGGCGTAGGAAGACCAAGCAGCGAGGGGAAGAGGACTCACCTGAAGTGAAGGCTCAGAAGCAGATAGAGCAAGCCATGCGACAGGCTGAAGACCCCATGGGTAACCAACCCAAGTCCAATCTCTCCTAAGCAATAGATTAATGAGCAAGTCGTCCCTCGAAGGGGCGATGTCGGACACGATTGTCAAACTCGACCCAATGGTTAGAAAACTCGAAACTAGTATTAGCGAGTTCAAGAACGCCCTACAAAACAATGACTTGGTCGCTGCTCAGCAGTTCCTGAGGTCCATCAACCAGACCAGTGACTACCTATCGGAGGATGTCACGTCAATCTACAAGTCAGAGACAGAGGCTAACAAGGCTATCGGCGTGAATGACATCTATGCAGGGGGAGCCCCTGTCTTGGAATTCAAGGACCAAGGTGCTATCATCAAGGGTGACAGGCCTCTGGGCTACATAGGCCCTGATGGAATCCAATCCAATTGGAAACCACAGCACGGTTTCGGGCAGAGGGTTGATTGATGTCAGATGACGTCAATACTCTCGTAGGTGCTCTCATCACCAAGATGGAACGCATGGATGGAGATATCAATACCCTCCAAGCACAGAACCTTGAACTCAAAAAGATGATTTCACAGCCAGATTTGCTATTGAAGCAGGCTGGCTTCGTCAGAACTGTGACGCCATCCACTGAAGATGTATGGGGTGACCCCCTCAGAGGGGAGAGGAACGAGGTAATCGAGAAGGCTGCCATAGCCATCGATGGAGTGATGGTCATGCCAGAGTCGAATGCTGACTGGCATGAGATGGGTTGGGATGACATTCACGCAATGGCCAATGAGGCCGCAGCAGTAGAAGGAAGGCCGGTGGACCAATGAAACCAATGAAAGTGATAGCAGGGGAGCATGCTCCCGATGTAGATGAACTACTAGAGAAAGCCAAGGGCATGGATGACATGCTTAGCAAGGTGGCTCACCTCAAAGACGACTCACAGATGAGGAACATCACTGGTGTCGAAGAAGCCCCCATGACTCATTATTGGACTAACCAGCAGCAGCCGGAGGAGGGAATCGAGAGCATTACGAACAGAGGAGCGGTCAGTGAGACCATCTCCTTCGACACCAATGCCAACCCACACCAAACGGGCTCTACCCTGTCTGCGCACGAGAATAGCGGCGGGGAACTGAAGAAGGCAGGTCTCGAAGACCTTCTAGGGGGCGCTGGCGGTGCCCCGAAACCACCCGGCGGGCCACCCGGACCGCCCGGCATGGGCAAGCCTCCCATGGGTGGTGATGACACGGACGATATGGGTGATGATGACGCGGACGGTCTCGCTGATAGAATCAAGGGGCTAGTCGATAAACTGGCAAGCAAGGCAGGTGGGCCAGAGAAGATGCCTATGCCACCCGGCGGGCCGCCCGGACCACCCGGACCGCCCGGAGCAGGCGGACCACCCGGTGGTATGCCAAAGCCGCCCGGACCAATGTGATGCTGAGGTGGTGATTGTGTGTCTAGAGAAGGCCCTCATCAGTTCTATCTGAGGGCTCGTCAAGATTTCATAAAGTCGCCCGGTCTTGATGAGGCAGCCAATCTCTACTTCGCTGTTGAGAACCTAGATGCTCATGAGATACACTATCATCCTCCCCCTTCAGTGAGGGAGGCCTTCCTCCTACTCAAGAACGAAGGTGCCATAGGGGATGACGACGTGGATATGCGCTACGGCGCAGGCCTCGGCTCCAGAGAGGCTGACTTGCTGCGTCTTGACGAGAACAACCGGCGAAGAGAGAAGCACAATCTCAAAGCGGAGAAGGTCGGGACGCGTTATCGCAGGCTTGACACCCCCGGGAACTACCCTGTCCTAGAACCTGCTTTCAATGCCCATAGTGACACAGGTCGCTTAGGGGAACTAGCGCGTAACGCTGGTTTTGACTTACGCAAACTATGGCAATACGTCGTGGAAGATGCCACTTTCGGTGGCGCTCTCCCTGAGGAGATGATAGATGCCATATACTCATACCGGCCAACAGGGGACCACCCCATGGCCTCCATATTCGACAGGGGTCTGAACGGGAAGCGCAAGTGGCACTAACTCTTCGAGTCCCTCTATTCCGAAGACAGTCCTGACCATGCTAGCGTGCTCGATAGGAAGATGAGGAGGCATGACCGTGATTTCGGTAAGATGGTAGACTCCGGCGGTTTCTCCAAGGACCGCTCCCACGAGGAGATGTTTGGCGTATTCGATGATAACAGCATGGGCTTGAATGATTTATTCACTGCCGGGCTTGATAGATGGAGAGTCGCTCATAAGATGGCCTATCCGAAGGAAGGTGACGTGGCTGGATACATCGAGTATCTGAAACTCAAAGCCGAGGGTGTCCCTAGTGATAGCATAAACTCCGCATTATTCGACGAAGAGGGTAATCTGAGACCAGACCACTCCTCTCGTTCCGAGAGGGCAATCGATACTCATGCCGACCCAAGCCAGCAGATGGGGCTCCTGCCTCTCCTGCTAGGCCTCGAGAACGCCAGCACTAAGGACGGGAAGGCTGCTATCAAGTGGTTCATAGATGGCGCACAAGGCAGAATCGTCGACAAGCCAGACCAGTGGAAGTCCACTAGTCAGTTCGATGAGTCTCGCAATCCCTCTGCTATGCTCTCGAGGGTGTTCAGGAAGAGGCTAGGGGCGATTACTGCTGCCCTCACCACACCACTCGTGCAAGCAGGAATTCAGCAGCCCCCTACACCGGGGAAGGACATAGACAAAACATCCAGCCGAGATGAGGACTTGTGGGAGAAGGCTCTCTCTTATTGTCGTGCTGACAAGACTGGCACACATCGCAGGTCCAGAGAGGACAACCCTCCAGTGTTCCATCAGATGATGAATAGTTTCGGGATACTCCCTGATAAGAATGGTGTGTATGGCTTGGAACACCCCACCATCAATGAGGAGTTAATCGATGGCTGGTTGGAGAATGGAGTCAAAGGAATCACCAAGGAGCAAGTCGAGACACTGAAGGAGTGGAGGCAGAAGGTAGAGAGATATTCTCGGAAGGATTGGACGAAGACCGTCTGGGCTGCCCCCTACGATGGCCCGTATCAAGAGAATGGCAGAGCCTCCCCCGCGAAGCCCTACCATGACATCTTCGCTGATGCAGGTGGGCATAGCATGAGCCCCTCCGACATCCTCCATGCCTTCCACCAGATGTACGGGGGTTTGTTCACCATGTCCCCTCATTACGAGGAGCATCAACTACAAGGGAAGGACAAGAAAAAGGTGAGAAAAGTCCGCTTCGATGAGGACAGCATGGAATGGAGAGGTGGCTCTGACGATTGGGAGCGGGTGTCTCGAATCATAGGGGAGGGTGGTCTAGTGCCTTATCTAGGCGAAGGTGAAATGGGCGAAGACGCGGAAAAGATGACCATGGACTACAACCCTTGGTTTGGCCCGTTGATGACGAAGGAGCGTGACCTGCTCAGTGCCATGGAAGGCACGGGTAGCCCCCTCTATCGCAATAACAGCATGCATAACTTCGCTGCATTGCCGGGACTCGTGAGGTCTCTCATCCCCTTCATCCGCCAGCAGAAGGAAGACGGGAAGGGGCATAAGGGTAAGTTCGGGGATGGGATGCAACTCTCATCTGAGGACACTAGGCGCGGCAATGCAGAGAATACCGGCTACAATCTGGGTTCCACTTACCCCCATCAAGTCGATTTCGACCTCGGTAATGGGAATGAGGTGGCTCATCTCATCGACCTCGCTCTGGGCCTTTTCCACAATCACGGCCAGCCTCACTCCCTCTTCGACCTACTAGGCAGTGACCCCACTAACTTCCTAGCCGAGTTGATGGAACGGCGCCATGACCCGATTACCTCTGATATCTCCTCGCCGCTCCTTGCTGATACAGCAGGCATGAGTAGCATAGGCAGGCTCCTAGAAGGCGCCAATCTCATTCGTTACCTCAAGGATGACGATTCAGGGCTGAGTCGAATTGCCGACTCACCGTATGACAACATCGGTAGCCGCCATGCGATATACCACTACGACGAGGAGGGTCTCTATCCCAAGTCCATGATGGAGGATGGAGGGGAAGAAGTGCTCAGTGGCTTCGAGCCGGACAATGGCCGTTGCCTCGACAATGTGGCTCAACGCCTGCAGGAGTTCAGAGTCAACCCGGAATCCTTCGATGTCGAGAAATTGCTGATTCACCCTCACCGGAGAGTGTTATCAGGGCAGATAGGCGATGTGAGGGATTTGCGTGATTTCCTGTCCAGCATGGATTCGATGCCAGTCTCACAGAACCCCGAAGCCCATCGAGCGCGCTTCAAGGCTCGTTTCGACAGATTGGCGGCAAGGGAGGGCTGGGACGCCGAGGAGAAGAAGAGGCAGTATGATATCATGATGGGGGACATCCCACCTGATGACCCCCACGCGATTGCTGAGAGTGGGAAATGGCGAGGCACTGGGCATATGGAGAAATATGACATTCTTCCTGTTCTCGACCCCAATAAGGATGAAGTGCTTGGTCTAGACCATCGTTCGGGGCCTCTAGGGGGCAGCACTGACATCGGCACCAAGAGAGGGGACAGGTTCAGCGCTTTTTCAAGGAACTTCAATGATTATCTCATCACTTCAGGTGACATGCGTCAAAATACCGAACTCGCACGGCAAATCCAGAGCCTCCAGACTATTCCGGTAGGAGACCAGAAAATGGTAATGTCGTTAGGGTCTATGTTGGACGAAAAGCCTCGAGAAAGGCACGAAGACAGCGTCGGTTACATCATAGGGCCAGAACCCTTTCGCAGGGTCAGTGATTGGATTGAAAGATTGCGTGACTTCGCAATGGAATTCCCCGAGGACTCAATAGCGAGGATGAAGGTGAACGATGCGATAAAGAGGCAGCAAGCGATACGTCACGACATAGCCTATTCGGAAGCCGGTGGACTCGATGAGAGTGATTCTCAAATCAATAGGATGGGCTTCGCTCATCTGTTCTACCGCATGCTCCATGACACTGTCCAGCAGACAGGAGCAGTCGCACAGGCACTCAAAGCCCATTGCATCGCTCAAGACCAGAACAATGCCGCTTTATTCAATGATGACGCCGAAGGCTATGCCAATCACATGGAAATCCTGCATTTCGCAGAGAGCCTCCTCCACTCTGAAGACCAATCGTGGCGCAAGGCCTTGGGGAAGGAGATGGAGAAACTAGGCAATGAGAGTCTCAAGAAACGAATACTCGAACCTCATAGCCAGTCTTCCTACATCTCACCCAAGGTGGAGGCCGGGGTCTACAACATCGCCACAGGCAGATACGAAGCCGCCGGTCCTGACTCGCACATCCATGAGCGCCTCACTGGCGCTTTCGCTGGTGCCGAGCGAGTCAGTGGGTTGGACCTAGCACAGCATTACATCGAGAATAACTACATGAACATTCATGACCCTGAGACGCTAGAAGGCGCGCTCAGGGCCTTGGCTCACTTAAGGGGCCATACCGAGGACATCCCCTTGGATGAGAATAATATCCCAATTAAGGCCCATGACCATTTCATGTCGGACGAATCCCTCAAGAGAACCTTCGGGGAGAGCACCCGGTATCGTACGGGTGGTGATGGGTCAATAGACGGTATTGGCTTCATTGCCAAGAACAAGAATAGGAAGGACTTGGCTTCGCTCATGCAAGTCCTCGATATGATGCGGACTGACTCTCACATGACCCGCAATGTCCGTAGCATCGAGGATGGGAGGATATTAGGGAATTGGAGAAAATCAGCCTACAACGCCAGTACTGGTTTGACTAGTGATGCTCAGAAGACTCGAAATTACAACACCACCGCTGCACTTTCTCGTTTGCTGCACCGCTATGAGTTGAAAAGTGATGGTTCTGGCCAGATGGCCCTTGCTGAGCGAGGCTTGCCCAAGACAGTCCCCTTCGGTGGGAAGGAAGGACTAGCACCGCTGTCTCTCTTATCATCAGCAGGGGTCAAGCGGAGAGCAGGCACTGACACCTCTGCTAGCCTTTCATGCTCCTACGATGGTGGCTTGCCGAAGATGGTCGCCCAGCCCGGGACGCCGGGGCTCCCCAGAAGGCGCGCACATGTCGCCAGCAATGTCCTCAATAGCCTGATGGGTACTAATATGCAGTACGGGGTCGAGCAACTCTATCCGGCTGGCTCCACTCATGATTGGTGGGATGCATCTCCCGGTGAGCCGCGTACTGCTGCAAGTAGGGACATGGTGTCTGCTGACCCCAATGAGCATATGGGGGATAGCAATGCCTTCGGGAAGGGCTGGGACATGGAATTGGATGTACTGACCAACGAGGACCTTCTGTATAAGAAGGACGAGGGTGACCCAGTCCCCATCAAACCAATGCACCGCATCTTCCAATTGGAAGACCTAGAGCATTTGAGAGGATTCTCCGACGATTGGGTGGTCTCCTCTTGGCCTGAGGGGGAGAGGGTCATTGTCTACAAGAAGAAGAAGAAACTAGTCATCACCAATGGCGGTGGTAAGAAGGTGACCATGCCCAATAAGGTCCGAAAGGACATCAGGGCCGCTTACAAGGATGATTTCATAATCGATGGGATATGGGATGACGAGTGCCTGCATATCGTCGATGTCATACAAGTGGCGGATGAGAAGGTGTGGGACGAACGGACAAAAGACAGAAATCGTTTGCTACGTGCGAAATTTGAGGCTACGGAACACGTATCGATACCTGCCCCTATCAACACCAAGAGAACGGATAGTGAGGGACTGCAGCGAGCCTATGATGACCTCATGAAGGAGAAGGGGGTCAAGCAAGTCCTCTTGAGGGACGCTGAAGCGACTTACATGAAAGGCGAATCGAGGCACCCGAAATGGGTTCTATGGAGACCTGACAAGACCATTGATGTCCTAGTGGTCTGCTCGTCTGGTGCACAGCATTGTCTAGGAGTCGGTCCCATTGACGAGGAGATGGCTAAGCGTATTGGCAATCGCAGTCAGGAGTACGAGGGCGAGCATTACATGGATGTCGGTTCCCTATACAGCGACAAGGTCGAGGAAGGAGATTACATCACAGTGGCTGTCTCCAGCACTTCTGTTACCACTAGGAAGAAGACTGACATCTACCAAGTCAACGCTCCTCGATACGTGGGCCCCTCAGAGAGCCATGCGACAGATAGTATTGACACCCTTCGCATTCTCTCGCCTGCAACAGAGCATAATATGCCACATACGGTCAGGGTGAAGAAAGGCAATGTGCTCCTCTCCTTCCCTCTAGGTGATGTGGTGTACGAGACTGAATCGATAGGCCACGGTTTCATCATCAAGTCGGTTGATGCTCCTTCAGACTACCTTGGCAGGATAGCCGAATCACAGAGGGACTACTGGGCCCCTCTTGCTGCTGTCCTCCTCAGGAGTGACATCGAGAAGATGAAACAGAAGGATGAGAAGGCGGCTGTTGTACCAGAACCCCCAGCCAATCATGATAAGAAGCCGAAGAAAGTCCTGAAGCCTTCGGAGAGGCTACTGAAGGACCCTGAATTGGCCAAATCCATCGTGGTCTCACTGCATAAAGTCGAAGAACTCCTGAAGGAGAAGATTACTTGGACAGGGCCTAAAGGCTTGGGTATCGACCATGGTAGCCCCGTAGAGAGCCCGTCCGGCCCTACTGAGAATACCGAAGGATACAACTTACCAGACCATGACCCCGGGCACAGACAAGAGAAACATGGTACATGTTGGTGTGGTGCTGAGAAAGGGCAGACCTGTGAGCAAGGGAGGGCTCACAAAATGGAGGACTGCCCTATAGCGCACCCTCCCAGAGATGAGAGCAAGGACCCGAAACACATACAGTTTTCTCATTCTTCTCATGAAGATTCTTCCGTGTGATTCATATACCATGAGAAAAAATAGCGGCGTTTGTGCTCATGCTGGACCAGCGAGTTATCGACCCTGTCTTACTGAAAGGCAGGTCCAGTGATTTAGTCGTTGCAGGATACGCATCAGTCGAGATGGTAGACAAGCAAGGTGACCTCATTACCCGCGATGCCCTCAAAGACGCTTTCGGGAAATTCATGAAGTCTCCCGGCTTCAGGAACGTCCAACTAGCACATTCCAATATACAGGTAGGTGAGGTGATACCCACCTACGAAGACACATCTGGTAGGATGTGGAAGTCAGAGGTTGATGACACCGGCATGTTCGTCGTCATCAAACTACGCAATGAC
>MDSZ01059242.1_pt1 | contig 10395 bp, 11 predicted proteins | sample 811201 | NCBI WGS metagenome assembly MDSZ01 (sample SAMN05326647, study PRJNA326480) | marine metagenome | isolation source: seawater | place: Indian Ocean: North | collected 2010
TCGTAAGACCCGCCTTAAGCTCTAGTTCCGAAGATAGTGGCAGCGCCTTATTTTGCTTTATGTACTCTCGTACACGTTTAGCGTGAGAACTCTTACCAATACCCACGAGAGCTAGTTCTTTAGAGCTAGTAAGCCCTAACATCTTTGCAGCGTCTTTGCCCATTTGTGAAACGGTGCCGACCTTGGCATCGGACTTGGGCTTACCGGACTTAAACCCGCCTAAGCTAGTAGCGACCTGCGCAAACTGCATTAGACCGGTATTACCAGATCGATGCGCAATACCTGCCAGGTGCTCACCTAAGTCAATAAGGTCCTCACCGGCCATAGACCCGATCTCTTCCCTAAACCTGGCTGCAGCACCAGCCACTTCCTGTTGCAGTTCCATAGCATGATCACCAGTCTCCATTCCCGGAGGAATGTTGCGGGTACCATCAGACAAGTTTTTTAGTAAACCATCCAGCAGCCTAGCCGCTTTTTGGGAGCCGCCTCCGTCCAAGACTGCCTGACCGGCGCTATATCCAGTGGATGACGTGAAGGAGCTATAGCCGTCAGCCTCTTCCCGAAGAGCGGTTAGAAAGGTCTTTCCGGCCTCGTTTCGGTCTGCCTGCTCAGAAGTAATGGCCACAGCAAAGATGCCCCTCATAAAGTCATCTCTATGTACCTTCGAGTTTGCGGTTAACGCCTGGTCAGTAAGCGCTTTAATATTGGCACCTGTGACCTTAGTGCCTTTGTAGTACAAATGATCAGGTATGCCCTCTACCTGCTGGTCAGTAATGCCCCCTATAAAAGCCTTTTTCCACTCTGGGAAAAGCTCCTGGAACAGTTCTGGAGTACCAGTCTCTCCTGCAGAAATAACACGTCTGCGCAGTTCTGGGTCTTGTCGAATTCTACTCGTTAGGACATCTGAACCCGCCGTATTCGTGCCTCCGTAACCGACGTGGCCTAACAACATGCCGCCACCGCTAATATCACCTTTTTTCGCCGCATGCTGGTATTGGAGGTACGAGTTAAGGGCCCTGGTTGCTGCCATGCGGCGCATATTCCAGTGCGCGCCTGTCTCAAACGTGGTCGTTCCGCCACTTGTTTCTCGCTGCCTCTCGAAGGTCCCGTACGAAGCTGCAAAGGTATCGGGGTCTATCCCGGTTACTTTTTTAAAAGCATCTTCCAGGTCCATACCCTGAATGGAGGTCCGAGCCAACTCGTCGTAAACGTTCGGGTCGGCAAAGGATTCCGTTCCGAAAACTAGCAAGCTACCGACCCCAGCATCATGGACGTACCTTGCCCGCTGTACCCCAGTGGCGGTCTTTCCACCTTCGAGTGCCGTTTCAGTCAGGCGTTTATACTCGGCCAAGTGCCGGTTGTACTGATCGAGGTGCTTAGACTCGCCAGCGTAAGAATTTGTCAGATGCCTTCTTGCGGCACCCACCAAAACGGTATCTTGCCACTCTCTTAGGTCCTTGCCACTCATATTTGGCGAATACATCAAGTTGGCGTGCTTAAACTCAGAAACGGCCCTTGAAACTGAAGCCGTACTCGCCTGTCCTAGCTTCATGAGCCTCTGAATTTCCTGCCTTCTAGGCATCCCATCCATGCCGGCAATGGCTGTAAGTACCCCCGTCCAAGACTTAGAGATAGCGTTAGGGCTGTTACCTCCCCCAGCTTCATCCCCGGAAGCATTCCTGATAGTCTCCAGGTAGACATCCTCCTGTAGCTGCTGCCATTCCTTCGTCCCGAGGGCTTTGTCACCCCTTGGGCCTACAAGAGCTGAGGCCAGGTTCTCCTGGTAAGCGGTGCTAAGGCTTCTAAGGTCATTGCGCATTAGAGTAAGACCCTGCTCTTCCCCGAACGCCCTCTGCAGAGATGTGGTATCCGTAATACCGCCTGTGTAGAACGCCACCATCTGCTGTGCTTTTTTCGTATCTAGCCACATCTGATGGTGAATTTCCTCACCATCTATAGTCTGGGTGGCCCCCATACCGCCAGACCCAGCACCAATCCAAACACGGTCATTTCCCACACGGGTGTTGACACCCATCTGGCCCCCGGTGAAGGCGTACGATCTTCGGTTATCCATATTAGGGTCAAACCCCGTGCCCGCAGGAGCGAACCCAGTAGCCCCATCACCCCAAATGCCACCAGCAGCAGCAAATCCTCGTCCCAAATTTCCAGTAATGCCTTCGGCGTAACTGCCGTCTGACCCCGGAGTGTCACCGCCAAAAAGGTGTGCCGCTGGCTCCAAGAGCATTAAAGGCAAAAAGGCCTTGTTAGCTACTCGACTGACTGCTCCCAGGGCGGCCCCGACCCCCTTGCCGAGATTTCCAGCTAAACTCAGCGCAGCCCCTGCAGTACCTCGACCACCAAAGCCAAAAAGCCCTGTACTCTTAAACAGACTAGAGGTGAACTGTGCTACTCGACCACCACCAAGGTACTGGCCAGCAGCCATAAATTCCCTTGCTCGCAGAAGCTGGCTCCCTGCCCCACGAAGGAGATTGCCTCCCAGAGAAACAGGCGAAAGCCCTCCCATCTGTGCGAGCCGGCCCATAGCGCTATATAAACGTGGTGACCCTGCGGCGGACACCGCCGCTCGGGCTATTGGGGAAGTCGCGGTGGCACCAAACCGTACAGCCCCAGGAACCCCTGCCCGTATCATAGCGGATTGAGCCAGTCCCGCCTGTATCATTCCAGGCGCACGTGTAAGGGCACCGTGCATCTGTAAGCCACGTACCATATTAGACTGGAAATCGCTGGGCCGTTCTGCACCGTATAGTGTTGGGAACATACCCCAGTTATCTAGCGTGGTGGGGTCTCCCCCTCTTTGCGCATACCGGATACCTGAGGGAACCATGCTCCCTAACCAAGTTTCAGCCTCAGTGCCCCCTGCCATCCGTTCCCAGTCAGGGGTGAACCCTCCGCCACCCCCGAAGCCTCCCGGAATAGCCGAGGGGGCTCCCTCCAAAGGAGCTTGTCCGTAAGTTCCCGCTCCCTGTCCTGCTTGAGTAAGCTCACCCAAGAGTGGACTATTAAGCCCTGCCCTTAGATTACTTTGAAAGGGGGAACCCGCTCCGTAGACATTGCTGTGCCCTGCCCAGGCAGCTCCACCCATGATTGCAGCGCCCATACCTCTGAAAGCGCCCCCACTACGAACCCCCAAGGGTTGCCGAGCAGCCCCTTTACCGGAGAGGTCTCGACTCACATCATCCAAGAACCCCGTAACCGCAGAGTGGATATCTCGTCCCCAACCCGTGAAGGTCTCTTCAATAGGTTGGAGCACCTTATCGACCATGCCACCCAACACGTCTGAGATTGACTTGCCCTGAGTAGGACTTTTAGCCAATCCACGCCTAGCTGCAGCATACATCTCTGCTCTAAGATTACCACTCTGGCCCCTAAGGTTCCTCAACAGGTCCATTTCGCGACCAGTCAAACCACTCATAGCCAAATTACGGAACTCAGAGTCTGATCTACCTGTGTTTAAGCCCTCTAAGGCAGATAATGCACCCTCGGGACCGTGCTCTTCCATGAATCCACCGATCAATTCAGCGCGATTCGCAAGCAACATGCCTCTCCCGGCCTTACCCTTCACCCGTTTCCTGTATTCCTTGAGGATTTCCTTCTTATTCATGCCCCCAGTGGCTATTTTATAGGCCATGGACGTGTCTAGCTCACCGTGTTCATCCATCATTGCGCCTAAAAGTCGCATTCCGTCCCTACCACTAAAGATTCTAACAGCACTTTGTGTAAATCTAGCAGTAGCCTGCTCCTGTCCACCTATGTCTGCTATGGCATTTCGGCCAATAGCTCCCATTTGGACTGCTCCACCGACTCTTTGGGCTAATCCAACCCCATATCGAGCCCCTTGAACACGACTTAAACCCATAGATTGGAACATTCCGGAGCCAAATTGCGCTTGAGCCATCTGTTGAGTGACTCCCATGCCACTCACACCCTGCATTGCGCCCATTTGGCCCACAAATGAGATGGCACTACTGCCTTTTAGGCCAAATTGTTGCTCTATGGACTGTAAAGTTCCGGCTGCTTCTTCAATTGAGGAGCCGAGCATGTTCGCCATAGCGGTTGCTTCGGCAGTTAGCTTGGATAATCTCTTCTTAAACGCTGTAACGCCCGAAACCCCGCGAAATTGTCCTCCTTGCATGCCCATTGCCATGACATTGGAGACAGATCCAATGTTAATATTACTGCCTAATCCGGAGGATGTGGCCATTGATGCAATACCCTGGACTGCATTTGCGGCTGCAGTAGCTCCTCCGATGCCTCCCATTCCCCCAATTCCGCTGTTTCCGAGGTTTGCGGAGAACATTCCCATTGAGTGTGCTTGTTCTTGTGCGCCTTGGATGATCTTACCGGTCATAAAGTTAGCAGCTTGGCCCACCGCGAGGTAAGCTCCGCCTATGCCTAAGCCCATTCCGATGGCTCCGCCCATACCAGCAGTTCTATATGCGCCGGAAATGGTATGGATACCTTGTGTGAATGGATCCATGAACCTAGGGAGTAGGCCAAAAGCCGCACCCATTGTCACACCAAAGCCTACGCCCCCCATAGCGTTAGCACCAGCTTGGGCTATTCCGGGTGCAGCCTGGGCTGCGAAGGGCCCTTGCGGGATCATAGTGTTCGAATTGGGGATTCCGGCCCCCAAATTGTGCTCGTATCTGGCTAACGGGTTAGCTGCTGTCAAACCTTGGGCGTAAGCCTGGTTCTGTGCAAACCCCGAATTAGTCTGAGCCATCATCTGCTGGATCTGCATTGAGGATATTGGCACCTGTAATCTCCTAGAATTGGTATCTCTATCTTGGGCAGCGAGCTAAATCATACCAAAAGATATTACCTGGTTATAATTGTACAACAATCCGGGCAAAAAACGGTAGCGAAATAGGTATAAGAGAAGTGAGGAAGTCTTACGGCTTACTCAAGTCTAACGATACAACGTTCCGCTCGCTCGATCCAACGGCGCAGCGCCTCAATGGGAGAGTAAACTCCCAGGTATCTTGCCCATAGATGCTGAATCCATCCGTCCGATATCCAGAGCTGTGGCTAGTTCGTAAAGCCTATACAGTGACTGCTCTGTTGGTACGTTAAAGTGTGTCGACTGCAAAGCGCTTGCAGTATCGTCCGTTTAAAGATTGATGAGTTGGGGGGTGCGTGTAGGTGTAACAACCTGCGCCCACCCCTCTTTTTAGCCACTAGTTTGGTTGCTACCATTTAGTTATGTACAAAAGCGCTGACGAGATACGGAAACGGATAGAAGAGGTCAAGGAGATCTTCAAGGAGACTCGTAAGCAGCGTATAGCCTTCGCAAAAAGGATGGAGGAATTAGGCATAAGAGTTATGGAGAGGCCTATTCCCCTAGACGAGGAGGTTGATATGGATAGTTCTCAAGGAACCCGAAACTGGGTTTTTGCCAAAGGTCAGGTCATAACGCTCATTGACCCGTGGCAAGTAGCTGACGTCGTTGAGGTCAGTGAAGATGGTAGCAGAGGACGTGTCACTTACTACGATGCGCGTCTCGGTGAGCACATCAACAAGCGCTGGGTTGGGCGTGATGAGATCATGGAGAAGTTCAAGCTTTGAGTGATCCCACCTTTCGCCCCTGCATGGGCTCTGGGTATTGCTGTTGGAAAGCTCCCTGCGGGGAGGCTCTAAAAGCACACCCAGGCCTGCGCAGTGGGCCCTGCCCATTACTACGCTGGGATGGCTCACGTCATCTATGCGGATTATTATTAACCGCTAATAAAGAGAGGGCCGAATGGCTAAAAGCGAGCTTATCCATAGGAGCGGGGTGCTCCTCAAGCCTGAACAGTTGGAGACAGGAGCCCCTTCAGGACAGGACGAACTGGAACTCCCACAAAGACTGATCTTGGAGTTCTGCGCGAGTCTCATCCGTGAAGTACATAGCCCCGACCTACTGTGGATTGCGGCCGATATCGCGAAAAAGCGATGTGGTGCAACGGGAGAGCAGCGAGACTTGCTACTCGCGTACATCTACAGGCTCAAGCGAGCCCGCAGGTAACAAGAGGGGTGCAATAGCGCCCCTCTTTTTAGGCATAAGAATAGTGAGAGGACTTATCCTCCCATGTCTATTCAAATAGGAGAGCGTTGTGGCTCTATCCAAGTACGACAAGATTAAGAGCGGGACCATTAACCTCACAGATGTTATCGATTACTACCTGGGGAGTTACGAGCTGCGAGAGTACGAGATCACCAACGTACAGTTTCCCTACCACAGGGATGGTGCGACTGTGGTCACAGTTATTGGTCGTAAGAATACGATCAGAAGCGGTTACTTCGGTCAGAAGCTTGAGTTCGTCTGGAAGATCCAGATCTTCCCTCCCGGTATCCGATACGCCGACGACCCCGAGGGGGCTACCCGCGAGGTCTTTAAGAAAGCCGTTGTGGGTGAATACCCGGTAGAGCGACTTTGGTACTTCACCCTGGTGAGTTGTGTATACGGTCCGGATGAAGACGGTAAGTTTCACAAAGAGAGGCTCCCCCGTGCCCACTGGGTGGATGACCGGGATCTCTCATAACACTAAGGGCTTCGGCCCTTTTTAGCTGCAAACCTGGGGTAGTTTTTAGGCATAAGAATAGTAGAGGAGATTAGTCATGTCGATGATGAAAGACATCGTCGAGCAGACTGTCGCTACGCTTAAGGCAGACCATTTTGGTCGTCCTGCAGGCAGCGGAATCACCGGTATGGGTACTGGTGACATCATCTCCTTCCTCTCGTCTACCGAAATGGTAGATGTAACCGACACTCTTGCCGATGATTGCAAGGGCCCCGGTTGCAGCTATTATCGGTTCGAGATCCCAGCCAACATGGAGGCGTATCAAGCCGCAGTTCTTCTGGAAGATATTCCAGCAGATAAACTGCAGTCTATACGCGTTCAGATCGGCCATCATGGGAATCCCGAACTGGTATGTGATGCAATCGGTAAGGTCCGCGTTAATCACGGGCATATGATTGTCGGTAAGCATGAGGGGAAGGACGTGGTGTACACCTGGTACCCAGGTGATGTCACGCCGTTTGTAGACCTCAAGCGTGCGACAGCCAAGCTCGGTTAACCGACTTGTAACGCATTGCGTATTAGTAGCCTATAAGGGTTGCTCCTCTATTGGCGAGTGCCTTGCAGATGGAACGCTTGGAAGAAGAATCTGTACTAAGGGGGGAGCTGCAAATGCACCACCTTTTTTAGGCATAAGAATGCTGGAGAAGGTGCGCAACTCTTGCGCAATAACCTCTGATTTTTTTCAAAGTCCCTATGAACGGGCAACAAGGAGTAGCTGGCCATGAGAAGCCTTATTGGCAACCTTGCCGAAGAGAGAACGAAGCACACAAATCGCTTCATCGTAGAACTGGAGTTTCGGGATAAGATTTTGGGAGGACACCCCAAGAACCCTGAAGTTCTCCGCAACCACCTAATCGCCAAGCTCGACCGAGAGGCCAAAGAGGCGATCAAGCGAGGGGAAGAGCCCCCCTCAGAAGAGCGCCGAGAGGAGCTGATGCAGGCTCACTTGGAGCGCATGTTCGGGGCGAGCATGGAGGAGACCATCGACCATGAGTCGGAGAAGTCTTGGACCACGTTTAACTCGGACGAGGTCGGCCCCTACATCGAGGCCTACCAGGTCAACGCCATGCTCCGAGAGATGGCATCAACCACAGGAGTCTTCGTGGCTAGCCGAGGGTCAAAGCAGACTCTCCAGCACCTGGTGGATGTTCGTGCCTGCACTGAGGACGGTACGCTGCTCGAAGGAGCCGTGAGTACGCGATTCCACTTTTACCGGGATAACGGCTCGGGGGAAGTGGAGTCTGTGCCAGAGGTTGACGGTCATGTGACCAAACCCCTGCACATCACGACACCGCAGGGTCCCGTAAGCGCTCTCAAGAAGCATGACTACGTTGAGCGCGCACGTATCCGCTTTGCCGTGCTTCTTCCCGCGCGCCTTCGAAAGGCACGGGAGAAAGCCGTCATCGACGGAGAGGCTCTCGCGAAGATGCTGATCCATGCAGAGGGTAACGGGCTTGGAGCCTGTCGCTCGCAGCAGGGAATCGGGACCTTCGATGTGGTCCGACTTGACCAGGTCGATGAGAACCCCTGGGTTGTCTAGACCTTACCGGTAGGGAGGTGGTACTAGCAAGTACTGCCTCCCAGCCGGTACACAACAATCCAATTACATAGCAGTAAGACACGCCCAACCGAAACGAGCCGGGCCGTCTCAGCAAGACATACCGGAACGAGTCTGATCGTTGCGACAAGCCCGAACGGACTAATCCATAACGATCCGAGCCCCTATGACAAGCCGAGCCTCGTCTCCTCGTATCAAACCCCCCCCGAACCCGACCGGCTTGACATGCCAAGCCGCTTCGCAACACGCCAGACCGGTGTGACAAACCAAACCTTGCCGCCTCGTTCCTTTCCTTATCAGACCTTTTTGACTACCCAAGCCGACCAGGTTTGAGCCGTAACATTCCACACCAGCACGACATGCCAAGTCGAGCCTTGACATGCCAAGTCCGACCTTACCCGTACGACATGCCAACTCGTCTAATAGCATGCCAAATCCGACCTTACCCATACGACGGGCTAGACCGATCCGTGACATGCCGAGACAAACCAGCACGACAAACCAAATCATTTCGCGCCTAACCACGCCCAGCCACAGTGACGCACCACAACGAACCAGTCCGACCCGCAACCCCTAAACAAAAGAGCGCAAAACCACGCTCTTTTTTAGGCATAAGAATATTGAAGAGGATTCCCATTACGCCAGGAGGGCACAATGGCAAAAGCCACGAAGAAGTACAAGGACAAGAAGTCCAAGAACAGTGTGAAAGCACAACATGAGGCAAACCGTCGCTTCAGGCAGAAGTACGGTGTGAAACGCAGCATGGCCGCCAAGGCCCTGCAGATGATCAAAGCAACCGAGGAGAGTGGAGAATGAAGAAGCTGGTAAAAGCGCTGCAAATGCAGCAGACGTTCGAGATCGAACTGGGTAACTACCTCGTCACTGTGTTGGGCAGCATTGGGGTCGGGATGGCCCTGATGAAGATGCTGCTCGTCGCCAACGGCGGGTAGTGAAAGGGGAGGGGGTGCAATAGCGCCCCCACCCCCGTTTTTAGCTAACAGACATCAACAGCAGCAAGACTCGGCACAGCAAGCACAGCTACCTTTCCCACAACACTCAGCACCTTTACAAGGGCACTCACAATTTCTATCACTCATCGGTCACTCCTTTTAACCAGTGGTTACGCTTCTCCCTTAATGGGACCTTTAAGAAGTCGCTCAAGCTGCATCTCAGTGTGTGCAGCCTGTAAGCTCTCCTGAAAGTTTTTAGCATCAGACTTGTAGATTTCGTCCAGCATGTCCCAAAGAGAATCACGCTCATCAGTAAGTATCTGTATCTGGTCTTGTAGCTCGGATACAGACTCGGTCAAAGCCGCTGCCTTCCCACAACTGCATTTCTTACACTTATTAGCCATCGTCAACCTCCTGTACTATCTCTCGTCTAATTACTAACGTTGCATCGGGGTCACGCTGTAGCCTGTCTAAGTTGACCCTAAGCAGGTCTACCTCAGCCTCCAACTCTGCGATCCTAGTGAATGTCTCCTCTCTAGTAGTAATAATATCCTCGTACGTCTTGTCCAGCCAAATCCAGCGTTCGCGCCTGTACGCACGGTACGCGTTAATTAAGAATCCCAAAGAGAAGACACTTATAAGCATAGTTGTAGTTAGGAAGGCCTCGAACATAATAACCCCGTAAACCATTATATCATGCGCAAATGCGGGGGGCTTCTTAGGTATAAGAATTATGAAGTCTAAACTCTAAACCTTTTAACAGGAGAAATCATGTTACAGAAAACTATGGACAAAAGTCCCCTATTCTGCGGCTTCGCAGTGGTCCACAAAAAGGGCAGCGGTAGAATCATTCGAGATGGTGGAGCCGGTGGAAACATCACCATCATGTTCGACAGTACCGCTGACCGGGGCTATGCCAACAGGCAGCTTTCTTGCCGAATTGAGGATGTTGCGTTCCAACACCCCCACAAGGTCCACGAGCTGTTCGATGAGACCCAAGGCGGGCCTCCCTCAGAGGTAGCGCAGAGCACTCCGACCTTGGAGGAAATTGTCCAGGCAGCTCGGGCTAACCTGGGCATCAAGGATACCGCAGAGGTCACGGAAACTACCAGTGCCGTGGAAACTACGGAAACCGTGAAAGCTTCGGAGACCGCCACGGGCTAATACCCGGTAAGAGAGGAGGAGAGGGCGGCATCTGTCCCCCCTCGACTCCTTTTTTATTACATGCAAATACCTGCCGCTTTAAAGGTATAAGGATTTTGAAGGATGCTTTATAGTTAAGCATTCAATTCACTTTTTAGGAGAA
>MDSZ01243980.1_pt1 | contig 10395 bp, 9 predicted proteins | sample 811201 | NCBI WGS metagenome assembly MDSZ01 (sample SAMN05326647, study PRJNA326480) | marine metagenome | isolation source: seawater | place: Indian Ocean: North | collected 2010
AGAGCTTTTAGCTGATCATTTTGTAACATACTATGGCGCTCCTAGTAAGGAGCTTGCAATCCCCGTAGCAAGTGATGAATTACAGGCTATGGCTGATCTTTGTGACGAACATGACGACAATACTTTGCTGGTCGTTTCTCGAGAACTAACCGAAGCAGGAGTAAAAGAAACATTTCGTATAATAGATCCTGAAGAAGCCGGACTGGACCAATTTGCTATTCATGGAAGCCTCGATGAATGATATATGGTACGGTATTTTACAAGCGTTTCAGCTTATATACACTTTTGATCAAGATTTAATTGAAATCTCCGTAAGATCCCTTCAAGTTACACTTTCAGCCTTGGTGATAAGTTCATTATTTGCATTGCCACTTGCAGCAGTTTTAGCTGTAAAAAGATTTAAATCTAGACGATTTATTATAGCACTCCTGAACGCTCTGATGGGACTTCCGCCTGTAGTAGTAGGCCTAATAGTATACATACTTTTATCCCGTTCGGGACCTTTTGGCGTTTTGGACTTACTCTACACAACAGCGGCCATGGTTATTGCACAGATAGTTATAATAACGCCTTTAATTGCCTCAATTGCACACCAGTCGTTACGAGAATTATGGTCTGAATATCATGACCTGCTGATTTCTATGAATACCTCTCACATACAAAGAATTAAAACATTATTATGGGATGCCCGTAGAGCACTTTTAACAGCTTCCCTGGCGGGGTTTGGGCGTGCAATAGGGGAAGTTGGTGCAATTATGATAGTGGGTGGCAACATAGATAACGCGACGCGTGTACTAACAACAGCAATAGCGCTAGAAACATCTAAAGGCGATTTCGCATTAGCGCTCGCATTGGGATTCGTTCTAATTATAATCGCTATTGCGTTAAACTTGGCAACGCATTGGCTTAGTAAAACAGAAAGAGAGGGGCGTTGGTAATGTTCCCTCTAATTGCAGAAAATTTAGTAGTGGAGTTTAATGGCAAACATATTCTTGGACCTATAGACCTTACGATTAATAAAGGCGATATTTCGTTAATTCTTGGGCCAAATGGATCTGGGAAAACCACTCTTTTGAAAAGCTTACATGGCATAATGAAACTAAAACGCGGCTCGATTAAATGGTCTTGTTCGGATAATTCTAGCATGAAAAAACAAATGTTTGTTTTTCAAACCCCGATCATGCTCCGCAGATCAGTTCTTGAAAACTTAACTTACCCACTTTTACTTCGAAAAGTTTCAAACTCAAAAGCACATAGATTAGCTACTGAGTGGGCAGAAAAGATTGGTTTAAAAGAAATCATGCAAATTTCCGCAACAAGATTATCAGGCGGAGAAAAACAAAAATTAGCACTTGCGCGAGCATTAATTACAGAACCAGAAATATTATTTTTAGATGAACCCAGCGCGTCATTGGACGGCAAAACAACCGTTGAGATTGAGAGACTACTTAAAATTTGCGAAAAAAACGGCACAACCATTATGATGTCGACGCATGATATTGGTCAAGCAAAACGATTGGCAAAAAACATCCTCTTTTTGAATAAAGGAATTTTAGAAAGTAATCAATTAGCCGAGACCTTTTTTCATGAACCAAAGTCTAGTAATGCCCAAAAATTTATAGCCGGTGAGATAATTGAATGATTAGATTTTTGAAACTAATTTGTGCACCTATTTTTATACTCATTGCGACAACTTCTATTGCGGATAGTATTAAGTTGGCGGTTACCACTTCATTTAATAATTCTGGTTTAAGCGATGTACTGCTGCCAAAGATTAAGTCTGATATTGGCTTGAACATTAAATTACTTGTGGTTGGAACCGGGCAAGCACTGCGGTTGGGAGCAGCAGGTGATGTTGATGCAATTTTAGTGCACTCAAAAACAGCCGAAGAGCAATTTGTGGCAGATGGATATGGCCTTCACAGGCGAGAAATTATGTACAACGACTTCGTTATAATTGGACCAAAATATGATCCAGCAATTGTTAGAAATGCTAAGAGTATTCGTGAGGCATTAACCTTAATAAGCCAAACCTCTGCCTCATTTATAAGCAGGGGCGATGACAGCGGTACACATAAAATGGAAGTGAACTTATGGCGATCTAGTGGTTTGGACCCAACCGAATTCGGGAAATGGTATAAGTCTGTTGGGTCGGGAATGGGAGCATCATTGAACGTAAGCGCAAGCATGGGTGCCTACATTTTGTCGGACAGAGCAAGCTGGTTAAACTTTAAAAATAAATCTGATTTAGAGATTTTGTTCGCAGGTGATAAACTTCTATTCAATCAATACTCTTTCATTCCAATAAATCCAAGTCTCCATACACATGTAAAATATCAATTGGTAGAAAAGCTTGAGAATTGGCTCACCTCTACAGTGGCTAAAGATTTGATTAATGGTTATGAAATTGATAAACAAAGGTTATTTAAATTTAATGCGAAGCAGAAATAAAATCTAACGGTCAGAACCATCTTGCATGACATCTTAAGTAAATAAATAATGCATTTCCTTCCAATTTAGCTTTGTACAAATCAATAAAAATTGGCTATAAATAGGAAAATTAATGAGGCCGCAATGCCAAAGGTGGCAATAAAAACTGTATCGAAGCAAAACCCGCATTCTCTTAGTGAATATAGAGAAAATGTTCTTGAGGTGGCTATTGGCAGACAAATAAGAAGTTACCGGAAACAGATGGAGATAACCGTTTCTGATCTTTCAAAGATGACAGGATTATCAACAGGTATGTTATCAAAGATTGAAAATGGTAATACTTCTCCATCTCTGTCAACCTTACAGACACTATCAAACGCCCTTTCTATACCCTTAACCTCATTTTTTAGACAATTTGAAGAGGAAAAAGGATGTGTCCATACAAAGGCAAATGAGGGCGTAGAAGTTGAGGGGGAAGGGACCCGCGCTGGTCATCAGTACAATTTATTAGGGCATTTAGGATCAAACGATAGCGGCGTAATAGTAGAACCATACCTGATTGAGTTAACCAGTGAAACTGACACGTTTAAAACCTTTCAGCATGGCGGGATAGAAACAATTTATATGCTAGAAGGAGAGGTTTTATATCGCCATAGTGATAATTTATACCCACTGAAGCCCGGCGACACATTATTTTTTGATGCTAATACTCCACATGGCCCAGATTTTCTAAAAAAATTGCCGGCCCGATACCTGTCAATTATTTCATACCCATTGGAAAAATAATAGTTTGAATTTGCGTCATGTATGTTTACGACGTCATCCTAAGGTAAATACGAGCTAGCTTATCAGGCAAATTTTCAATATCACTTATAGTAACTGACCTTGCAGTACCAAATATTTCCCTAGAACGTTCTCCTGCTCTTTCGCCTAACGCTACACAGAATGCATCGACCTGTATTTTTTTAAGTCCGTTAATAGCATGTCTGGCATCCTGGATTAGGTACTCACTATCTGTAACATCTACATCAGATGGCTCACCATCCGTAATTACTAAGACTAACTTGCGCATAGCCTTAACCTTAGTAAAGCTTGTACCTGAATATCTTATTATTGACCCAATCCGAGTAGAAAAATTTGACTTTAACCCCGACAAATTCATTCCCGTCAGAACACTTAAACCTTCTTCAAATTTTTTTATCGGCTGCAATCTAACATCATCCTTTCCGACCGAACAAAAGCCGGTAATCGCAAACGGATCACCAAGCTTATCTAAAGCTTTGGCCAAAATTGCAGCCGCGTTTCGTTCGATGTCTAGAATAGAGGCACCTTCATTACCAATTTTTTCCGATGTGGATTGTGATGTATCTAAAAGTAAATGTATTGCGATACTTCTCTCAGGCGGTGATGTACCCTCGTAGATATTAGTGTCTGGGATCGCCCCAGATCGAAAAGATATCGACGCTTCAATTGAAGCATCAATGTCTAATTTTTCACCTTCCGATTGTTTCTTCAAGCGAATCTGTTTTCCCAAAGCCATCGCATTAACTAACGTTTCAGTACGATGAATTAGACCAGAGTAACTTTCTTCTAATTTTTGCCAATAATTAAGGCTGCCAGAGTGAGGTTTATATTCATATATCTTTACCCAGTTCTCCCGTAGAATATTTGAGTCATAATCATATTCAGGCAGCCTCGTTATGAGGACACCCTTATCTTCCTCACTATTTACAGTTTTTATTTTGCCAATTTTAGATTCGTCGGTGTCGTCTTTGACGTCATCGCTCTTTTGATTATTTTCAGGTTCTGATTTTCTTCGCCTCAATTCCGAGGTTTCAATCATTAATTCCGTTTGCTCATTTAGTTGCATTTCATCCTGATCAAAATTCCATAAACCTAAATTGTCGTCTCTATACGTAGGTTGGACAACATAATCCTTTGCATTGAACTGTACACGAAGCTGCCCCAAATCATTTCCAAGAAGATTACCAATGGCTCTGCTAATTCTAGGATCGTGCCAATTTTCTTTAGCTTTAAAAAACATGTTACGACCCTTCTGAACCCATGCGTCGTCACAAGTAAATGATGGATCAATTAGTGCTCTGCTTAATCTAGAGAATAAACTAGTCGCAGTCGCTACTCCTACTGGCTCTACAGACATGTGAAATTTTTGCCAAATTGAGTGCAAGCCCGGCATTTGTGCGATTGACAACCACTCTACCCGCGCATCCTCTATTAACGAAATTATCCCGGTTTGCATTGGCTTTAGCTGACCTACTTCAAAACGCTCACCACCAAACTTTGAATGTGCGGCCAAATGGAAAATAGCAGCCTCATAAGTCTGTTTCTCAATGCCTACTACATTCGCATAAGCAGAGGGTAGCAAATAAAGATCGCCTGAAAAGCTGCTTCTATGTTTGACTATGTTTCTTTTGTCATCATGAAATTCACGAAAGACTGGAGAAAGTCCAAATAAAGCTCGAACCTTTAATTTAAGCTCTCGGCTTAATTGCTGGAAAGTGACATTACCGGTTTGTTGATAAAGTATTTGCCTACTTTCAGGGTGCTTCAGGTTATAATAACTTTCCTTTTTAGAATAGTCATGTGGAGAAAATTTTATGCCTGCCTCCACCCAGAATAACCACTCTTTAATTCCAAAGTGACTAACCAAACTAGGAGCCCGCTCAATTATAATGTTTAAAACTTTTGGACTGTCCGAAATAATCTGCAAAACAAGCTTCTGCAAATTAATTAAATCTCTGTACTCAGAAATTTCATCAGTAATAATCTCTACAGACCTGCAGAATTGGGTCGCATCAGAACGACTGGCCTTGATGGCTACCAAGGAGACCGTGGACGTAAAACTAGATAGCTCTGATGAGCCAAATTTCTTAACAATTTTTGTTAAGACTCCTCTATGAGCATTAATTAAACCGGGTCCGTACCCAGAGGAAGCTATACGATCTATGGACTTTTTAAACAGATTGGAATCATGAAAATCATCGATTCCATCATTTTCAATTTTATCTGTTATTAATTTCACTATCTCTATATTTAGTTTAGGAGTGGACTTCCACAGTGGTTCTCAAAGCTTCCCTAATATCTTGATCATCAGTAAGCGGATTAACCAACGCCGCTTCGCTTGCGACTTTAAACTCCAATCCAGCTTTAATAAGCATACTAGCGTGAATTAACATCCTCGTCGAAAGACCTTCGCTTAGACCTTGGCCCTTCAAGTTCCTAGATTTAGCACCAATTTTCACTAGTTTTTCAGCAATCGACTTTTCGATACCGGTTTCAGCTAAAATTATATCGCACTCTATTTGTTCATCTGGATAACCGAAGTCTAAAGAACAGAACCTTTGCTTGGTAGACTCTTTTAAGTCCTTGATAACACTTTGGTAGCCAGGATTATAGGATATTACTAAATGAAAATCCTTATTTGCTTTTACAAGTTCGCCTTTTTTTTCTAGTGGTAAAATTCGCCGGTCATCGGTTAAAGAGTGTATAATTACTGTTGTATCTTGTCTGGCTTCAACAATTTCATCGAGGTAACAAATTGCTCCGAAACGAACAGCTGTTGATAAAGGTCCATCTTGCCAATACGTACCCTCCGAGCCCAAAAGATATCTACCCACCAAATCCGAAGCAGTCATGTCTTCATGGCAAGAAACCGTAATCAGGGGCTTACCAAGCTTCCAAGCCATGTGCTCAACAAACCTTGTTTTACCGCATCCAGTCGGACCCTTTAACATTACGGGAAGCCTCTGACTATTTGCTGCGCTAAAAACAGAAAGCTCATTTGCCGTGGGAGTATATTTCGGCTCCGTTTTAATAAGATACTCTTCCAAAATAACCCCTCAAAATAGCAACCAGCAGGAAAACCTGCTGGTATATTTCGATAAAAGTGCAGTTACCTATGAACTTTTTCTGTATCTTGATTGGGCAAGCCCTCTATCGGACATTCATCAACACCGATTGTTGAGCGAGTAAAGCTTTCCACCATTTCACGTGTTCCCTCAGGATCTTCCGCCCAATTTTTATAAAATTCATATGGACAATCTGCTACGCCCTTGTCACCATCGCCTGAATTTATCATTCCAGTATATCCCCGGTGAACTAGTTTAAAGAGAAAATTATTACTTTGTGCATTTCTTCTTGCATCACGTATTGCTGAAACAGACAGTTGCGCAAACTGAATACCATTTTCTTCCTCCGCACACTGACCCAGTGTTCTACCATCAAAGCCTACTATAGAAGAATAGCCAAAGTAAGTATAAACGCCATCAAAACCAGCCGCATTTGCAACTGCAACATACGAATTATTAGCCCAAGCCATTGCTTTCGCCATCGTTATTTGCTGCTCTTTTGCTGGATACATATAACCCTGACATCGCACAATTAGCTCTGCACCTTTCATTGCACAATCACGCCAAATCTCTGGAAAATTACCATCATCACAAATTATGAGGCTTATTTTCATACCTTTAGGGCCGTCAGAGACGTATGTACAATTACCAGGATACCAACCTTCAATCGGAACCCATGGCATAATTTTTCTATATTTTTGTACTATCTCACCTTTATTGTTCATGAGAATTAAAGTGTTATATGGAGCCTTATTGGGGTGCTGTTCGTGCCTTTCGCCAGTTAGCGAAAACACTCCCCAAGTGTCTGCTTGTCTGCAAGCCGCTGCGAAAATTTCAGTCTCTTCACCCGGTATCGCGGAAGCAGTTTCATACATCTCCGCTTCATCATACATTATACCTTGCGTTGAATACTCAGGGAATATTACCAAGTCCATACCTGGTAGTCCTTTCTTCATTCCAACTACCATATCTGCTATTTTTCTACAATTATTCAACACCTCTGCCTTTGTATGTAATCTAGGCATTTTATAATTTACTACCGCCACCCCGACAGTATCTTTACTACTAACAATATCTCCATGCCACATGATGAGCTCCTTTTAAAATGGTTCTAGAAATGCCTTAAACTGTATTATTTATCTTAAAGTCTTAAAAAAAATCGTACAATAAAAGTGCTTTCCGAAATGCTATTTGGTCCTCAGCGCACACTCACTAATAAATATACTATTCAATGTTACGAGTTCAAAAAATCAAAATTTATTCTTGAGAGTAAACTGATACCCTTTTTAGATTAAATATTTTATAAAAATATGCAATTCAAAATATGTAATTAAATCTTCGAAAATTACTTTTGAAAGTCAGACCTTGCCATCGAAAACCTTACTTCATTGAAGCAATTAAAATTCTTTAAGCCCAAGAAAATTTACTTTCGTCTTCTATTTGGCTTCAGACCGGTTATACACTTTCTTGTACTCTCCCAGATTGAATTTATTGCATTAGTAAGAATAATTGCATCATCTGCCAATAAGCGAATAACAATATTTTTTTCGGCTACTATTGAACAACCAAAATAACATTTTCCAAAATCACTTAGCTGATCCTGCAAAATATCAAGTAACTCTTCACTCACTCCAAAAATATAGACTGTGCCGGAACATTTATAATTTCCATTTCTGCTTAAATAATCTTTTCCAAGAACATAATACTTGTCGTCAAAAACAAGTTTCTTATCATAAAAAACCCTTGTTTCATTGAAGCAATCTACGAAAAATTCATTATTTCCTCTCGGATCATGAATGACATAGCTATCACAAAATACTGCTCGTGCATTTTTCTCAATTTCCACATTAATTGCACCAGAGTACTTGCTCCCAGCCATCAAAATGATTGGATCAGGAAGGTATTCCAGATAGGAATCTTCTTTAATTTTAAATGTAATGTTTTGCTTACAACCCTTATTTCTTTTAGCTTCATGAACTATTGTCGATGCTTGCGTTGTTAAATGAAAATTAGATTTTTTAGATAAATCCACGTTTAATTCATGCTCATCGTTGTCATAAAGTCCGCCAGAGCTCGACTGCAAATACAAAGTTAGAAAATTTTCTGGATCACCAGGGACTGTAAACGGCACTGTCATGTGAAATGGATGAGGCATGTATTGGTGCGAGACAAACGTCTTGTTAAAGTGATTCCTGATTGACAACTCCGCTTTGGACAAATTGAACTCATCTTCACTTGATACGACGAATTCGCTATGCATCAAATAAATTGTCCATAAATAAAACTCTGCTACAAATCTCTCCTGCAATTCTTTCAATGCTCTCATTTTTTTCTGAGTTTCTGCACTGACACGAAATAACAGGTTTTTGTCCTCGCACACCTCTAGCGTCAGATTCAATCATAAGGGCATCAACCCCCACATGCGGCGCAAGGTCAACTTTATTAATTACAAGTAAGTCTGAGTGTACTAGGCCAGGACCACGCTTTCTTGGAATATCATCTCCTTGAGCAACATCAATTACAAACATCCACCAATCCACTAAATCTAAAGAGAAAGTAGACGCTAAATTATCTCCACCACTTTCGATTATAATTATGTCTAGATTGGGAAATTTTTCATCCAAATCATCCGCCGCGGCAATATTCAGCGTCGGATCTTCTCTTATGACAGTATGAGGGCATGCTCCCGCCTCAACAGCCAAAACACGGTCAGGGTCGATTAGTCCACTGTGCCTTAGTCGCTCTGCATCTTCTTTAGTAACCAAATCGTTAGTAACAACAGCGATTTCTATTTCTCTTTGTGAAAAAACCGGTATTAACCTTTCTATCAGTGCAGTTTTACCTGAACCAACCGGCCCGCCGATACCAATCCTGGCCGCACCGCCGTTCTGAACCCTTGTTTCGTGTGGAACAGTTTGGTTCACCGCAACATATACCTTTGCGTTAGTGGTAATTCATGTGCTGGCTCACAGGATGCTAGTTTTTCATCGACATATACGTCAAATGTAGATGAATCAACTCTGATATTTGGGGCAGCATCATTTAAATGCATATCCTTCTTCTTAAGAGCCCGAGTGCCCACAGCGGGCAATAAAGGTTTATTTAAATTAAGTTTACTCTTAATATCATTCTGGATTGCGAGAGGGTTCACAAAGCAGGCACTAAGAGCAGGAGCAGCGCCTCCAAAGGCACCCCATTGCGGTCTGAGAATTACCGGTTCACACGTCATCAGAGAAGCTGCAGAGTCACCCATTGCACCCCATGCAATGAAACCGCCTTTTACGACTATTTCTGGCTTACTACCAAAATACCCTGGTTTCCATAATACTATATCTGCTATTTTTCCGGGTTCTAAGGAACCAACGTGCTCTTCAATGCCAAAACATCTGGCAGCGTTAATGGTATATTTTGCAATATACCTTTTTATACGCTCGTTATCACCATTCTTACTTTTTTCTTCACTCAATCTACCGCGCTGATCTTTCATTTTAGATGCCAACTGCCAGGTTCTTGTAATAACTTCATTTATTCTACCCATCCCCTGGCTATCCGACCCAATCATCGAAATAGCCCCAAGGTCGTGTAATATATCTTCGGCTGCTATAGTTTGAGAGCGAATTCTACTTTCCGCAAAAGCAACATCCTCAGGAACTCTCGGGTTCAGATGGTGACAGACCATGGTCATATCCAGATGCTCGTCAAAGGTATTAATGGTATAAGGGTTCGTCGGATTTGTGGAACTTGGTAGACAATTACTTTCACCTGCTACTTTAATTATGTCCGGCGCATGCCCCCCTCCCGCACCTTCTGTATGGTACATATGAATAGTGCGGCCATTAATGGCGCCCAGGGTATCCTCGACAAACCCACTTTCATTTAAGGTATCGGTATGCAATTGGACCTGAAAATCAAGTTCGTCTGCGACTGACAGACAACAATCAATTGCTGCCGGCATAGCACCCCAATCTTCATGAATCTTAAGCCCAAGACAACCATTTTCTATTTGCTCATACATTGCCGACTTGAGATGAGCATTTCCTCTTCCAAGAAACCCAAAATTCATCGGCCACTGCTCTGATGCTTGCAACATTTTGCC
>MDSZ01214211.1_pt1 | contig 10394 bp, 12 predicted proteins | sample 811201 | NCBI WGS metagenome assembly MDSZ01 (sample SAMN05326647, study PRJNA326480) | marine metagenome | isolation source: seawater | place: Indian Ocean: North | collected 2010
AAAATGTTATAATTAGTGAAACTTTTAATAAAGGTGATATTAAAAAACTTAAAATATTATAACAGAAAAGTGTTCATATATAGAAAAAATTATATTTTCAAATAATCCTGAATATATAAGTGATTTATAATATTATTAGCATCCAGGCCCTGTGCAGCATATTCTTGAATCAAACAAATTATTTTTATTAATTTTTTTCTTTTTAAAATATAGACATCTATTTTGACAATTATTTGAAGTATATTCTAGATTTTTTGTAGCACATTCAGGATACAATTTTAAATAATCTTTTTTAGTTAAATTTTTTTTATTTTTCATTAATTCTTTATTTTTTTTAAAAGATTTTTTATAATACATTATTTGTTCCTTTTTCTTTTTTTCTCTAATAATTTTATCCTTTTTCTCTTTTTTTTTTAGTAATAAATAATTATATCTATCTAACTCTTTTTTTGTTTTAGTATCTAATTTAAAATAAATTTTATAATATTCTACTGTTTTTAATTTATTCATTTTTTCAAATAATTTCTTTTTTTGCTTGTTTGATATTTTTAAAGTTTTTTTATTTTTATTTTTTTTTAAAACCATTATAATATTATAATATATTTTTAAGACATTCTTTTCGATTTTTTTCTCTTTGTTTTTTTTGATTTAATTAGTTTACCATTAAAATTCATTAATTTAATATATAATTCTTTAGTAAATACTCTTGGATTAAGTAATATACGTTCACATACTCCATGTCGTATGAGATAAACACCTGGTTTCTCAAACTTTTCTGGTGACAATATATTATAATCACCACTTTTTTGACCAAAAACATAGTAATCATTATTTTTTTTTACTTTACAAGATAATTTATTATTTGTTTTTTTAACGCAATCAGTATCTTTTAAAATCATATCTCTAATCTTACTTTGAACGTTATTAAACTCTTTACTATTTTTTATATATATTCCTATTTGATAATTGGAAGTATTTTTATTAGTATTTGTTTTAATTAATGTAAGTTTTTTTATACCAAATAATTCTAATAAGTTCTTTTTTAAACTCATATAATATACTAGTATATTTAAAATATTTTTTTATTTAAAAAATAAAAACTTGTTATAAATAAATAAATGTTTAGATTTAAAAATTCAAAAGTAATATATTCATCTACATTATTTTCATATTATTTTATAAAGGAGAATGATAAAAATAAAAAAACCTTTACTTATGATGAAATAGAGAAACATAAAACTAAAGAAACTAAAATTTATACAACATATAAACAATTTGTTTACGATATAACTGATTTTATTGATATTCATCCAGGAGGAAAAGATTATATTATGAAATGTGCTGGCACTAGTGTTGAACCTTATTGGGATAAATACCGTGTTCATTATAATGATAATGTATTGAAAACAATATTATATCCAATGAAAATAGGAACAATTAAAGATTATGACAAAAATAAATATGCTCCTAAATCACAATTATATATTAATGAACCTCATAGGCATAATTTATATAATTTAAATTATCATAGTTTACATCCTTGTAATGCAGAATGTGATACTAAAAATTTAAGAAATAATTGGATTACGCCAATAGAAAATTGGTATATAAGAAATCATGCCCCTGTGCCAAATATTGATAAAAATAATTACAAATTACATATTGATATTAGTCAAAATAAAACTAATGGATTTTTTTCATATAGTAATTATGATTTAAAATATAATTATTTAAAAAGTTTAAAAAAACAAGATTTATTTGTCACATTACAATGTGGAGGAAATAGACGTGGTGAATTAAATATTATTGATAAAACATTAGGAACTCCTTGGAATAATGGTGCAATAAGTAATGGTAAATTTACTGGAATATTTTTAAGAGATATATTACCTAAAAATATTAGTGATAATATCAAATATGTTAATGTTAAAGGTTATGATGATGTTGAAATATCACTTCCTATAGAAAAAATATTGGATAATAATGGTGATGTATTATTAGCATATAATATGAACAATCAAGAGTTATTACCTGACCATGGATTTCCATTAAGATTAATTGTTCCTGGATATGTGGGTATAAGAAATATTAAATGGGTAAAAAGTATAAAGTTAAGTGAAACACCTGTAAATAGTTCTTGGCATTCAAGTATTTCTTATAAATGTTTACCTAATTATATTAAAAATAAAGAACAATTAAAAAACATTAATTTAGATTTAGATAATTATAATTCAATGTATTGTTTACCAGTTCAAAGTTTTATATGTGATGTTGTAGAAGAGGAAGAATATTATATAATTAAAGGTATTGCTTATAGTGGAGGAGGTAGAGGTATATTGAGAGTTGATGTAAGTATAGATGATGGTTATACATGGGATATAGCAGAATTAAAAGAAGGTAATGAACAAAATGTTTTAAAATCATGGGCTTGGACATTTTGGGAATATAAAGTAGATAAGAGTGAAGTGCAGGAAAATTTATTACTAAATGATTTTTATAATGATTACTTACCACTTTTCAAAAAAAATAAATTAAAAATAATGTGTAAAGCAACTGATATAGATAATAATGTTCAAAATAAAAGTTTAGAAGATGCATGGAATTTAAGGGGTTTAAATAATAATAGTTATCATAAATATATTTATGAATATTGATTTAAAACTAAATTTTTTTATAAAAATATGATTAATATTCTAATTGATAATAGGGAAACATTATTAAAAGACTATTTTACTAAATATAATGAAACACAGCAAAAAACTAAATATAATTTTACATTTTGTAATTTAGATTTAGGAGATATAATTATAAAAAAAGATGAAAATATAATTTTAATTATAGAAAGAAAAACTATTAAAGATTTATTTAGTTCAATAAGAGATGGTAGATATAAGGAGCAAAAACTACGTTTAATAAATAATTTTTGTAAGAATAAGATATTATATTTAGTTGAAGACCCAATAAAAATTAATAATGATAAATATTATAAAAATTATAAATCTATTGTTTCTGGTGCATTAGTAAATACTATTTATAGAGATAAAATTAATGTATTACGAAGTTTTTCAATAGAGGAAACAATTGATTTTATTTTACTATTTTGTAAAAAAATAGAAAATAATTTAGAATTTTTTTTAAATAATAACACTAATGAAACTGAAAATGAAAATAGTATAAAATCATATGAAAATACAATAAAAATAAAAAAGAAAGATAATATGACTCCAAAAACATGTTATATAATACAATTAAGTCAAATACCAGGTGTTTCAAATAATATAGCTAATTTAATTTATGAGAAATACAATAGTTTTAGTATTTTAATAAATGAATATAATAAATTAAACAATAATGATGAAAAAGAAAAAATGTTAGAAAATTTAACATTTATTGTTAAAAATGATAAAAAAAGAAAAATAGGTCCCGTTTTATCTAAGCGTATTTATAATTTTTTGTTTAGTGTTTAAAATAATTTATATTATTATAATATAATGCCAAAAAAAAGAAAAAGTTCTAAATTAAAAATTAAGAGAAGAAGAAATAAATCTAAAAATTTAAAAGGTGGGTCAAGTTTTAATTTGTCTCGAGAAGAAGGAGAACTATTTGATTCAATAATGGAAGAAATTGATGAATTACAAAGACAATCACAAAGACAATCACAATTACAATCCCACTCACAACCATTATTTCAAAGTGAAAGACCATTAAGGTCTTTTAGTGATATAGCAAAAAAAAGAACACAAGCTGAATTAAATGGAAGAGTTGTTGGAATGGAAAAATTACCATCAGGATTTGCTCAAGGAGGTTTTAGAAGCGTTAGTGAAAATAGGCTTTCAAGAAATGAACAACCACATAGTGTTTGGACAAATAGAGGATTTGTTCAATCTAATGGTAATGTGCCTGATTATGATTTTCAACAAAGTACACATAGTGTTTGGACACCAAGTGGTTTTATACAAAGTGTAGGAAGTGGTGGTGGTGGTTCAGCAACAGGTGGAGGTAAAGCTATGGAACAAGACCTAAAAATTGCTGAAAATTTAAGAGCACCTGTTAAGTCTGTAAAATCAAATAGGCCTCGTTTTTCAAATTGTGATTGTGCATTAGGAGCAGCATATTCTTTGGGAAGATTAACAGCAGAAGAATTTCAAAATTTAGCAACAAAATATACTAATGGAATTTCTATTGAAGAATTAATAAAAAAATTAGGTTATGGAAAAATTACTAATTACATTGAAGATTTCAGTCCCTACACAACTATTAGACAAAAATTATTAGAGAATCCTAATCATGTATATGCATTATTATTTTATAGAAAAGGGAACAGAATTGGTCATGTTGTTTTAGGGGGGTCTTATAATGGAAATATATATATATTAGAAACTCAAACAGAACCGGGACAACCATCAGAAATAATTACATTTGATAAATATTTAGAAAAAGAAATACATTTATCACATATAACTATAATACAATATGAAAGTACATTAGAAGATAAATTGAGTAGTCTTAAATTGTAGATTTTTTTCTTGTTTTTTTTATTTTTCTTGTTTTTCTTGTGCTATAATCTTTCCTATTTTTTAATGTTTCACTATGAGGAATATATGGTAAATTAATTTCTTCTTGACTTAATGGATATGTTTTTGTTATTAATCCTTCTTTAGGATAATTTATTTTATATTTTGTTTTTTTTAATAACTTCATTTTTTCATAAAATCTACTAATTAATATTGATTTTAATTTTCCTACACTAGCAACATCAGATGTTTCTGAAGGTTGACATTTTAATACAAATCTTCTAAATTTACCTTTTTTAGATAATTTGTCTTTCTTTTTATATTCTTTTTCTAATTTTATTAAATTTGATAATAAGCATTTATAATTATATGGATTTTTCTCTATTTTATTTATTATACTATTTAATGCTACTGCTCTGTAATATAAAAACTTCATTCTATCAATTGTTGCATATCTAATACCATTATATTGAATATATGGCATACATTCCATTATATCTGTAAGTGTAATTAAATTATTAAACTTAGCATATTTTTTTGATTGACCTAAAATTATAAAATCATTAATATCTATTTCTTTCCAATAAGAATATTTTTGTTGTTTTTTGAAATTCATATTTGGAAATTTTTCAGTAAGTTCACTTAATAATTTATCTGCTAATTCTTGGTCATAATTATAAACTTCATAATCTGATATTGTTAAATCATTTAATTTATTTTTATTGTTTTTAATAAAAAAATTATAAGCCGATGCACCATAATTAATTAATTTATGTTTTTTAATAAAACTAGCAATATATTTTAAAACAGGTTCAAAATTTTCTGATACAATTCTATTATAATCTTCTTCTGGATTACATTTTGAATGGTCATAAGATAAATATTTTTCAAATAAATTTAATCTTGAAGCTACTTTAGGTAATCGTGATGGATTTGAAATAGGTTCGCTTAATTCTCTATACATACTAATTTTTAACCAATCATCATTTAAAACAAACATTTTTTTAGGATATAATGATACATTATTATCATAATCAAATGTTTTTCTATAAATTGTTTTATCTGTTTTATATTTTAATAAATCAACACAAGGCATATTATTAAATAAACTAAAGCATTCATTTTTATAAGTGAGGCCACATTTTTTACATTTTTTTTTTAACAATTCTTCTTTTGTGCATCCACATTGTGTCAAATCTAATATATATACTGCATCAACAGATACTTTATATGTTTGATGATAATCTCCATTTAAAATACTTGAACGCGCTTCAACTATTGTAAAACCCAAATTATAAAGTATATCGCATAATTCTTTAGCATGATTCCATGCATCTGGTGAAAATACATCATAATCAGGAAATTCATAATTTTCATATATTGGATTATTAAATTTTTTTAAATGTTCATGAATTGCTAATCCACCATATAATTTTAATCCTTTTTGTTTTATAAATTCTCTTGTAACTTCTAATGGGTCTATATTTTCTGGTGATTCATCAGGAAAAAAATCAGGTGCTTCTACCTTTTGTTTTTGTTTTTCAAATTTATTTGTTAAAGATTCTAAATATTTTTTAATTTTTTTACTCATATATATATATCCTATAAAAAAAAAATAATTATATATAGTATGAAATTAATAATAATATTATTATGTATAATTCTTTTATTAGTTTTATATTTAGTTACTTATAAAAAAAATAATAATGAGCATTTTTATCAAACACAAGAATCATGTACATTTGACCCAACAGTAGTAAAGCCTGAAAGTAAAGAAAAATGTATTTTAACATGTGCTAAAGATATGGCAAATAATAATTGTAATGATACAGAATGTTTAAAAAAATGTGATGATTATGCTTATGGTAATTTTAATGTATGTCCTGTAACATATCAAGATTTAACATCTGATACTATTGAAGAATGCACACAAAAATGTTTTAATTATGGTTATGATGGTTGTAATACTTATAAAGATGAAACTACAGGTGATATAGTTATGTATAATCAAGATATTAAAAAATATAATGCTAAATATTGTGAAGATAATCCAGAAGATATAACAAATTGTAGTCCTTGTTTCAAAAAATGTTCAGAAAGAAATTATCCAGATAAAGATATGTGTCCAATAAATGATAGTGTTGCATTTAAAAATTCAGTTGGACCATTTATACTATATACAATTCCAGAATCAAATAAAATAAATATTTATTGGGATGTTAATAGTAATGATAATATAAAACATTTTATTATAGTTGTAAAAGATAATGTGGAAACACTTATTTTTAAAAAAGATAAAACAAATTTTATAAGATTAGAACAAACAGATGATAAGCCAGATGGTATATTAAGATATACATATATTATTGATAATTTAGAAAATAATAAAGAATATACTGTTAATGTTAATGCTGTATCTAATGATTTTAGACCTGGAGTTATTATGTCAAATACATTAGTTATTGTTCCATCAGAAACTAATTTAATAAATTATTCTAATTTATCACAACCAAATACTCAATATAAAAAGCAAAATTTTTTGAATAATTTGCTTGGAAAAACATTTGATATTTCTTTATAAAAAAATATATAATTATATTAATGAATAAATATACTTTTTTTTTTAAATTATTAATAATATTATTATTATTATGTATTTTGATTAAAATAATTACAAATTACACTAAAGAAAATTATCAATCAGAATCAAAATGTTTTGATGTTGAAAAAAATAGTTATTATCTACCAAATCCTGTTAAATTAAATTTATCTGTAAATGAAGAGAAAAATCAAATAAATTTTAATTGGAAACCAGATTCTATAGATAAGAAAATTATTAAATATATTATAATTATGTACAAAAATGATAAAGGACCTTATTTATTATTTCCAAATATAGATAGTGAACTTGATTCAAATGTTAATCAAACATACAGTTTTAGTAATCCTAGTTTTAATATAAGATATAAATTTGCTGTTGTTGGTGTTAATGAATATGGTCAAGGTCCTATTGAAAATTACAATGAAGTTTATATAACATTTGATAATGTAGAATTTAATATGAATAAAGATTTAAAAACTCAAATCATTTGTAGTGCTGATGGAGAACACATAATTTCTGATTCATGTAGCAGTGATAATATAGATGATGTAACTGCATTAAGTCAAGTTAATCCTCAGATGTATTTTGATGAACAACAACATAATGAATTGATGAATATATTAGAGGATAAAAATAAAATTAAATTAAATTTTAATATTTTATAAATTTATATGGATATTAATTACATTATATTATTTCTATTTTTTATTACATTTTGTGTATTTATAATATATAAATCAAAATATATTATAAATTACGTTGAAGAAGGTTTTGAAAATAAAATATAAATAAATTATATATGAATTTTTCCTTTATGATAATATTAGTTTTTATTATACTAATAAATTTTAAATTAAATTTTAATATAAATAATAAATTAGCAACATTAATATTGATATTTGTATTAATATGTAATGAAATATATAATAATAAAAACTATTTTGAGAAATTTAATAGTATATTAACTGTAGAAGATGGTTATACATGTAATAAAAAAAAATATGATTTTCAAAAGGCTAAATTAAAATCTCAACAGCAAGGTTTTAGCAAATATTTAAAATTTGGTAATATACATAATTTAGACCCATTTGATAAAAATGATTTAAATGAAGAATTATATAAACCTTGTGATGTGCCTTGTAATGTTATTGATGATAAAGAAAAATGTGAAAATCAAATTGATTTATATAAAAGTATAGATAATGAGGAAAAAGAAATTACATGTAAATTAATAAAAGATGAGATTGATTGTAAAGCACATTGTAAATGGGAAAATGATAAATGCAGTTATAATAAAAAAAAATGTATTTATTTAGATGATAAATGTATGCCAAGATGTAACAAATATAATGGTGATAAATTAAGTTGTGAAACTGCTGTAAAGAAAAATTATGATATTAATAATTTAGAAAACTCACAATATTGTGAATATGATGATAATACTAATAAATGCTATCCAGTATGTATAAATTATAATACAGAAGAACTTTGTAATAGTGATGAGCACTGTGAATTTGATAATGATAGTCAAAATTGTAAAGATAAAAGAACTACATAATTATAGTATATTTAAAATTATAAATTACAATAAATGAAAAAATTATATAAAATATATATAATGAATAAAAATTTTGTAAGAGATTTATGTTTTTTATTAATAGTTAATTTCATAATATGTTACTTTTTAGGATTAAAAATAGCAACAATAATATTATTAAGTGTAGCAATAGTATTATTAGTTAATAGTTTAATAAAAAGAAAAGAATTTTTTGTTCAAAATTTTCAAATTGATAATTTGCTCGAAATAATAAAAATATATAACTTTAGAGATAGAGAAAAAATTTTATGGCCAACATTAAAAATAGAAAAATAAGATAAAATAATTTATATTATATTATTAAGTATGAATAATGAATTTTTAAACTTAATAACTATATTTATATTATTAAATTTATTTATAACATTAAATTATATAAAAGCAAGTAGTACCTTATATATATTAATAGGTATAATATTAATTTTATTTTGTTTTAATTTAATAACAAATACACATTACTTTAAAAATGAAAGTTTTGTAAATAAAAATACTATAAATAATTTACAAGAAACACAAGATAAAAAAATAGAAAATATGATAGAACTTTTAAAAAAGTTTGATACTGAGAAAAGTGATAATAAGTATAAGGAAATTAAGGTTGAGTCTTCAAAAATAGACCCAGAAGTTTTTAATGATAAAATTAGTTATTATGACTATCATAAAATATCTAGTAAAATATGTCCTATAGATATTCCATCAACTTTTAATATTTTTTAATTAAAATCTAAATTAAATTATTTTTATATATTATATGAATAAAAAAAATATAATAGTAATTTTAGTATGTTTTATTATAATTGTAATTTTAACAGACTTAATATTCAATTTTAGTGGCAATTTAATGGAAAATTTTAACTCAATGCAAATTGATAATTTTAAATCAGTTATATCTAAATTAGATGGTAAAATATTTAATATAGTTTATAAAGATAGAGGAAATCAAATAATTTATATTCCTTCACCAAATTCTGATGTAAATAATATAGCTTTACAAAGTGATGGAAGTTTAGTTGAATTACCAAAAAATAGTAATAATATCAAACAGCAATGGAAACTTATACGTATTAGTAATATGTCAGAACTTAATAGAGAATTATCATCAAGAGAAAATGGTATAAGAACAGCAAATTTCACAAATACAAATCCATTTTATATTATAAAATCATTAGACCCTGAAAAAAGAAATTGGTGTTTACAATTTGATTATGGTAAATTAATTTCACGTCCTTTTGGAAATTATAATAGTCAAAAATGGGATGTAAGTAATCAAGCAGTTAATTACAAAGGAAATATATGTGCTGCACACTGTAATAGCGTATCAAATTATGGTAATTCACCATTACAAATGGGTATTGAAGATTCAGACCCAAATAAAATAAAGATAAATTTAAATTTAAAAGATGAATATTTGAAAAAACTTTTTTCAGGAATAGCTTCTGAAGATAATAGTGTAAGTAATTCTGTAGAAGCAGGAAATAATAATAACGATAATTCTAAGTATGTTCATAAATCTGCTTTAAAGTCATTATGTAAAGGTTGTGAAGTTTAAGCAAAAAGTGCTTTTAAAAACTTGTAACCTCCACCTGATTGTTTTTTAGTTAATCTTTTATTACTTTTTTTACGACAGAAATTTCTTTTTTTACCTGAAACATATTTGCATTCAGGTTTTGAACGGCATACA
>MDSZ01215344.1_pt1 | contig 10392 bp, 11 predicted proteins | sample 811201 | NCBI WGS metagenome assembly MDSZ01 (sample SAMN05326647, study PRJNA326480) | marine metagenome | isolation source: seawater | place: Indian Ocean: North | collected 2010
CGGCGATAGAGCCCGCTTGAGCTGCTGATAACGTCAGGATTAATCTGCAGCTCTTGCGTATCGCTCAGAGTGAAGGTCATTGCCGGGCTCAGCCCGCTTTCAAAGCCGCCGGAGTACCCTGGGTAAGAGTCAAAGCCGTAGTAAGCCGGCGCGCGCACATTGACCTGATACACCTGCACAGTGCGCACACCTTGACCCGCTGACACCGTGACCGCGCTGATGCCGCGCACTGAGCGCGGTGCCGGCACGTATTCAGCCTCACCTTCAAGAAAGCTCTCAGGAGTGCCAAGCGTGTCAGGGTCAAGCAGGTAGCAATCACGGTCAAGCTTACTCAAGAAGCTGACTTCTTGAGGGTAGCCTACCGAGTTGTCAAGCACTGCCATGACCTGAGCAGTATCTGCCGGCAGATAGACATTGCGGCGCTTGATGGTGACCGTGTAAGTGCCGCTTGCACCGATAAACGGCCGGTCAAGGTGCAGCGTGGCTGTATCTTGCACAAAACGAATGACATACGTGCCTTCAAGCCCGTTGCTATCCGTTACCGATAGCTCAGCAAGCTCAAGCGGTGAGCCGGGCAACGTTGCGGTGCCAATCGGCAAGATAGGTGCCGCAAAAGGCTTTGCTACCGTGGTGCTACCGTTGGTAAAGGTCAAGCGTCTTGTGGTATCGGTCTTTGTCTTAATGACCTGCTCAGTGACAAGGAATGACCACGGCCGGTCACCAAGCAAGCGCTGCTGAGCGTCATTGAGAAAGCTGGTTAGCTCAGCGGTATAAGTCGGGTTTATTGGGTCATAGTCAAGCAATGAGCCGCAATAATCTCTAAGGGCTGAAAGATTCACGCTCATCACTCCTATCAAAAGGGTGAGCAGCTAAAGCAAGAGAGCGCCGCAGCTGCTCAGGTGCTCAATCAGAACTGCTTGAGCATCACAATCTTGACCAGCGCCGCAGCCGCACCGCTGCTCACTGACTCTGAGCAGATTGCATGTGGTACCGCATCAGCGCCAATGGTGTACTTGTAAAACTCGCCAGCAACGTCACCCTGGCAGAGGTACGCACCCACTGCAATAGCGCTGTTGCCGGCATTGTTGGTGCCCTTGACAAGTGCCTGAACGAAGCCGCTCAGAACAACCTGCACATCATCACCGGCAGATGCGGCAGCAAGAGCAACACCAATGCATGCAGCATCAGCGGCGCTCTCAACAACCTTGAGCATCTTGTCACCGTCATCACTCTCAGCGAGATCAAACATGACTGGCGCACCGGCGGCAATGGCACCGTCTGCCTTGAAGGTTTCAACCTGCCGCTTGTTACTGGTTTCAACGCTCTGACCGGCAGCAAGGAACTGCACAAGTGTACTTGTAGCCATGGTATCAGCCTCCTCTATGCTTCTGCATCAAGCAGCACACCGTGACAGGCAAGCCGGCCGGTGCAGAGCTGCAGACGTGTGTGAACCTGCCAAGCTTCAACGGCGGTGCCGGGCACCCTCATTGGGTCGCTGACCTCAAAGAACGCGTCCTCATCGGTGTACACCTTGAACTGCGTGCTTGTGAGCGCATAGCCGCTGACCGGTTTTGCGGGTGCCTGTGCAGTGAAGCCGAGCGTGTTGTCTACATACACGCGGGCACCACGGAATGAAGCGACCATGCCATCATCGCGGTCAGCGGTGCCGGTGCTGGCATACTGCACCTGATTCTGCTGAAGCTTCATGAATGCGGCATAGCAAGCCGGGCTCAGGAAGAGCATATCCGGCGGTGTGCCGGCCGGATTGAACTGCATGCAGTTGATAAACAGAGTGTCAATGTCATTGAGCGTGAGCGTACCGCCAGCATCTTGAAACTGGTTAAACCAGTTCTGAGCCTGATACGTCACCTTGCTCAGCCCACCAACAACGTTGTCCTGAGATGCCTGTGCAACACCTTCAAACCAACCGGTTGACGCTGCGGTGGTCATGCCGTTGAGCGTCTGCAGGTTGGTCAGCCGAGCGGCCGCGCCGGTGGTTGCAATCGGACCCTGGAAGATGCGCTTGCTGATGCTCTGCCGCATGTTGATGAGCAGGTTCTGAATCTTGCTTTCAAGGATGTTGACGCGTGCAAGCTCACCACGGTTAGACGTCTTCTCAACAATGTTGAGCCCAACGTGGTCAATAATGTCGCACCATTCAAAGTTCGCGGTGAGGAACGGATCACTGAAAGCAAGAGAAGTGGGTTCCCATCCGTTGGTGACCTGCGTGAGCCCGCTGCTCTGCTCACCGAGAATGACGGGCTGCTCAACGCGCTGACCGCCGGTCACACGAATGATGTTGCCCGCCTCATCAATGGCGCGGAAAAGAGGATGATTGATGAAGCTATTGTCTTCAAGCTTATCAATGAGAAGCCGCAGCGTGGTGCTGCTTACAGATGACGGCGCTGCCATGACCTGCACTCCTATTGTGGGTGTGTTGATGTCAGGGCATGCTCAGCTTGTGAGTGCCGGCCGGCAGCTGCTCAAGTGTCCGGTGAGGGTTGCACCCGGTGCGCTGCCGCTTGTAGCTACCTTACCGGGCTCAAGCGGCGCGCACAAGAGCTAACCCCGGTCAAGCTCTTTGCTGAGCGCCAATATCTCACGCGCGCTCATCTTCTTAAGCTCAGCCCTTGCCGGTCTTGTGATGCGGGCTTGATGCCGCCGGGTGCCGCCGGTGGCAGTGAGTGCGGCGGTGCGGCTTGCAGTGCGCTCAGCTTGCCGCCGGGCTGCATCGGCTTCTTGCTGCCGGGCACTCATGCGCGCTCTGATGACTTCAATGCCATCGGTGAGCTTGTAGTGCGGCCGCTCTTGCAAGAAGTCTACAAGCTCAGCCTTCAGGTCAGCGTCATCAAAGATGTCTGCGTGCTCTGCTTGCACGCGCTGAAAGTCAAGCTGTGCTTGCTCTTGCGCTTGCTGCTCTTGCATTGGCTTGATGTGCTCATCAAAGATGCGCTGCCGGGTGTGTGCGATGACGCTTTCAGGGTCAAAAGGGTCATAGTCCGGCAGCTCATCAACCGGGGTGCCGCTCAAGCTGCTCATCAAGTTCTTGATGCGGGCTTCATCACGCTGCAGCTGCTCAGCGCGGGCTTCAAGCTGCTTGCGTTGCTCAGCAAGGGCTTGCGTTTTGCGGGTGTAGTCACCCTGCATGCTTTTGGCATGTGCGTATGCATCCGGGTCAACCTTGCCCAGATAGGCAAGCGTCTCTTGCCATGTGCGCGCCGGCTCAGCAGCTGACTCAGCAGCTGGCTGCGCATCCGGCTCAGCGGTGTGCTCAGTGTGCTCTGCAGACGGCTCAGCGGCCGGCTCTGCAACCGGCTCAGCCGGCTTCATCCCTGGGTTATCCATGCTTTTAGTTTCTCCCTATTGGGCGCACCGGCCGCACCACGATTGCCGTAACGGCGCGCCGATACCATGATCGATTGAAGCCCGGCGCGGTGCGACCACCAAGAATGACCATCGCACCACGGTCACCGCGTGGGATCCTCACCGCGCTGATGCGGTCAAGTCGGAACGTACGCCATGCAGCCAAGCCACCGCGTGCACTCACTGAGCCGGGCTCAGTGTAGAGATGCAGATACCGCCGGCCGTTCTTTGCAAAGATGGCATAAGGCACACCGGTGCGCCGGCCGGTGCGGCCGGGTGTCGTGACCGGCCGGTAATGAAACTGCACCGGGATGTGCTGTTGAATCGCTGAGCGCAGCTTGCCGGTGGTGCCAGTGCCCACAAGCCGCAGCGGTGCCCGGCGCTCACGTGGTCTTGCTCTGATGAGCCGGCTGAATATGCTTTCAATGAGCGCCATAAGTCACATGCGGCTCATGAGCATTGCGTCATCATCCGCCTTGCTGCGGTCCATGCGCTCAGCCTCATCATCAAAAGCAAGCTCCTCATCAAGCTCTTCATCAAGGAAGTCACGAAAGTCACGGTCACGGGCAAGCTTGCGCAAGTGCTCAGTGATGACAATCAGCTCATTGTCAGAGCGTATCTCACCGGGCTTGACGGGTGCGGGCTGACCGTATTCCTCTGCAGCCTCAAGTGCCGCTGCCATGAAGCGCACCAAGTCAGGGTCAAGCCGGTCAACCGGGCCCCGATACGGCCGCGCTTCAAGGTCACGGTCCATAAGCGCAACCACACCGCGCACTGCATCAGCAAGCGCGGTGACGGTGCTGCCCTTATACGGCCGGCGCGGTGCTGGGATGAGGTCAGCGAGAGTGTCACCAATCAGGTCATCTTGCTGCTCAGCAATCACCACAAGCTGCGGCCGCTCATTGGTCATCTTCTCTTTTAAAGGCATCTCATAGGCTCCTATCCGGCGGCATGCCGGGTGCGGTGGGCATTGCAACCGCACCCGGCTCAGCGGGCTGCGGCAACTCAGGCTCTGCCGGCGCGGCCGGCTGATTGAAGCTTTCAGGAAGGTCAAAGGCTCTGATAATCTCAGCCCGCAACGCATCAGCGGGCACACCAAGCTGCAGCAAGAGCGGCGCTTGACTGATGAGCGCTTGCTGCTTTGTGAGGTCACTCATTGGAGTGCTGCCGGCATCAACCGCCCAATACTGAAAGTCACCGGTGAGGTCATCGGCGCTCAGCATGGTGGGCCCGATAGGATTGGGCAAGGTGAGCGGCTCAGCCTCATCACCGAGCATCACACTGAGCATGACATTGTAAACGCGCGCCGTCTCACTAATGACCGCATCACGGATGCGCGCCATGCGTCCCACTTCAGAGGATGTGTAAGCAGCAAGCAGCCGCTGCTCAGTGGCGGTTGTGCTTGTGGCCTCACCACGGGTGAACGGTGCAAGCAGCCCGCTCTGATTGATGTCTGCAAGCACTTGCTGACCATATAGCGCGATATCCGGCGGTATCGGCGCATTGGGCACCGGTATCAGCTCATTGGCAAGCTGAGTGCCCGGCGGTGCGTCTACTTCAATAAACTCACCGTCAAGCCCTTGTGCAATCTTGCTTGCCGCTTCATCACTGAGCATACCCTGCCGCACCATGTACTGCCGCGCCATGCGCCGCACACCTTGGCTCTGATAGGTTCGGAGCACGTTTGCTTCTCTTAGTTGGTCGCGAATACGGGCAAGCAGCGAATAGCCGCGCAAGGGTATCTCAGGGTCACGGCTGAAATACAGCGGAATGATTGGCACCACCGGCCGGCCGTTTGCGGTTTTGTATGGAATGCCGCTTGTGACATGCTCAGTGACCTCTGCAAGCTCGTCAAGTCCCACATCAGCGGCCGCTTGTGGGTCAAGCGCACCCACTTGCACCTTGACGCCATCGAATAGATACCGCTCCCCTTCCTTGTAATCAGGCGACCACACAAGCAGCTTGTCATCTACGAGGTCATAAAACTCAACAACCCGCACCCACCGGCCGTCATCGGTCACCGGCTGCTCATAGTCGCCACCGCTGCGGCCGGCATCCGGCTGTGCATCAACCCAGGATGTATAGTTGCGGCTGGTGAAGCTGCTCTTGCGCCGGTTGTAGCGCTCAGCGGCTTCATTAAGCGGCATCAAGTACACATGCGCTACATAGCGCTGAGCTGACCATGCGCTTGCAGTGGCGTCAACGATGACCTCCCATGGGGCAACCGCTGCGGTTGATACTCGCTTGAGCGGGTCAACATTGGGCACCGGCTGCAACTTCAAGAACGCACAAGGAAAACAGAGGGCAAGGCGGGTTGCGTCTTCTATCTGCTCTCTTGTGGTCAGCAGATGCCGGTTAGCAGTGGCTTGACTGACCTCAGGATTGCCACGCCCCCTAATATCGGGCTGCACAATGACGGCCGGATTGCGGGCATAGAGTGAGCCAAGGTATGACTCAATCACGGCATAGCCCTTCGGCAGCTCAGTGCGCACAACCTGACTTTGCGCGCCATAGGGCACCGCTTGCCGCTCTTTCCAATAGCGGGTCATGTAGAAGCTTTTAAGCTCACGCATCTCAGCGCGGCGCTCTTCCCAATAGGCATCATGCTGAGCCAAGATGCGGGCAATGGTGTCAGGAGTCATGCGATACCTCTTAGAATGGCAAGCCGTGTGACCGCACCCGGCGCGCTCTTGCTTGGTCTATCAGCTGCTCTGCTCTTCTCTTAGTTGCTTGGTGCCCTTGTGTGCGCCATGAAGGCGGTACGTCCCTAAGTGCACGATATGCAAGAGCGCAGCTCATAGCAAGGTCATCATGAGAGCCCGGCGGTGCTTCCGGTGTAGCCTTGCCCGGCGGCAGAGTCAGAGAGCGCAGCTCAAGCAAGGTTGTGCGGTCAAGCCGGGTGATGACTTCTAAGTGGTCACGCAGGGTGCTTAGCGCGTCAAGCTTGCTCTGCTTGGTGGTGACCCATGGCTTGCCGTTGGTTGGATTGCGCCATTGCCACCGATAGCCGCAGTGCTCAAGCTCAAGCAAGACTGCATGACCGTGGTTGTTGCTCTCAGTGAGCACAAGCGCGCCATTGTAGCGCGTAGCAACCCGCACCACTTCATGCGCCCAATCACGCGGGCTGACTTGGTTGGTGCGCTGGATATAGACCGGCTGCAGTGTGCCCACACTCACAACCACAAGCGCGGAATAGTCACCGCCGACACCACCGCCGACATCAACCCCCATCACATAACGGTCAAGCGGGTGCGGCTGCTCAAGGGTGCGCTGCGGCACTGCGAAGTCAACCGGCTCAATGCGGCTGAGCAGCTGCGCATCAAACCACGCGCCGGCACGGCGCAAGAAGCAATCTTCAAGGCATGCCGGATACTCAATGCGGAAGTTATCCGCACCAAGCTGCAGCACTTTCTTGCGCCGCCAATAAAGCTGATTGAGGCTCAAGCCATAGCGGCGCTGCTCGTCTTGCTCTTCTTTGCTCAGAGATGCAGGAAACTCATCTGACCAGCTGTCGTCTTGATAGGCCGGGTGCTCATGCCACCACAAAGTGAGCAAGTGCCATCCGTTGTCAGGAGCACCGCGCACAATGTCAGAGAAGCGGTCGCCGGGGTTTTGCGCCGTGCTTTCAATGATGAGCAGCCCGTTATCACCAACCGCTGCATCAGCTTGCTTGAGCACTTCATCTTGATTGGGGGCATAGGCAAACTCACTTATCACCGCTGCGGCCGGCTGGAATGACCGCAGCCCGGTCTTGGAGCGGGTTGTAAAGGCTTTGATTGACGCGCCGGTATCATCAAGCACAAGCTCACCGGCATTGCTGATCTTCATCTGCCGGCGCATGGCGCGCGGCAGCTCATCAAGCCACCGGCGGTTTTCTCTGAGCAGCACTGCAGCGCTGTCAGCCCGCATCGAAACCAGAGCAACCATTGCCTCATGTGGGCTTGTATAGAGCATGTGCTGCAGCACCATCTTGCAGCCGGTGGTTGCGCTGACCTGCCGCGCTTTGATGATGGCAATCCGCTTGTGCCCTTGCTTGATGGCTTTGAATATCTTGCGCTGCATCGGCAGCGGGTCAAAGGGCACCGGCCGCTTGGTGTCTTTGTCAGCCACCTTGTGCAGCCGGCAAAAGCTGCTGACATCACCAACCACACGCTCAAGCTGCGGCCGCAGCTGCTCAGGTATGGATGCCGGCAGATAGACGCTCAAGGGCAAGCCGTCACTGCAGCTTGCTCAGAAGCCATTGCAGGTCAGCTTTGAGGTGACCGAATAGCCCCGGCTCAATCTCATCAGGGTGCTTGTGCCGCAGCACTGCAAGCGAAACAGTGAGCGCACCGAGCTGCTCAACAGCGGCGCGGCTTGCTGCCGGTGCTGGCTTGCTGATGAGCGGCACCTGCTCAATGACTCTGAGTGCAGGCGGCACGGTCTTGCGCTGCCGCCTGATGACCTTGATGCGGTCATGCGCTGCAAGCAGCTCAGATTGACGCACCAACCAACCGCTGCCGGTCACAAAACCGTTGACGTGGCCGCGCCGTATCCACTTCTTAAGCGCGCCTTGACTGCGGCCGGTGAGCAATGCAGCCTCCTCAAGCGTGATAAGCGGATCTTTGTTTGTCTTCATGTCTTCATCCCTGGTTGTCAGTTTCAAGCGGCATCATCTGCAACACCGCAGCAAGCTCTTGAAGCTCACCGGCCGTGTTGTCGGTTTGTTCGCCAGCTGTTGAGCCATGCTGCAGAACACCGCGCTCTAAGAGCGTCCACTGCCGCAGCACCACGGGCAACCATTCAGGCAGGTCACCGCTCTCATTGCGCTCTTCCTGAGCAAGCAAGACAAGCGCAGCAAGCACCCCCTGCAAGTCACGTGAGCGGGCTGAGCCATACAATTGAACAAGTGCATTTACACGGCGGGGCATGGTTTCTCCACTGTTAGCGCTCACCGCTATCATAGCAGATTGTGCGCCAATAGCAGGGCAAAAGGGGAGCGATAGCCAGCAATAACGGTGCAGGTAACGTATTGCAGAACTGCACAAGATTGGGCGGCATTGGTGGCCGTTGCGAGAGCTCTAACGCATCAAAGCTCGAGCATGACGACATCATAGACGATAGCAGTTTTGCACAACATCTTGTGCACTATCCTTGACTTAGTATCCTTAATCAGGTATCTTTATTGAACACCAATCAACCAGGGATGAAGACAATGAGCACAGCAAGAGACATCACGCAAGGGCTTACACCTGACCACTTCGAGCATGACAACGGGGAATGCATTACGGTGGTTGCTCGCGCTATGTGCCAGTGCTACGCAATCACCGATTCTGGCACGGTCTACTTGTTTCACGACCGCTCAACGCTTTACTGCACCGCTGAGCAGTGGAGCCTCACCATTACACCCCGCACCACTGTCAATGATTGGCAGTGGAACATGCAGCCGGCACCCACCGCCGGTGAGTGCGGCGGTTGCGGCTTGCTGGAGTGCAAGTGTGACGAGAACTATGACGAGCTTTATGAGTGCGTTCCGTTCATTCGCGGGGGTGCGCAGTGAGCCTTGCACAGTTCAGAGAGCGCTGCACCGCAGCGGCGCTCACCGCGCAAGCTTACCAGGATTGGCTACTCGATTTTTGGGACAAGAACCCTGATTACTGCGACAAGCAATCCGTTGAATTTCAACTAATGGAGACACAAGAGGAACTACTAGCCGCCCTCTATGGGTGCAAGCCTGAACTTATCACTGAGAGCGCCTTGGTGACACAAGCGGGCGACATACAGCCCGGCGCTATTGATGCACCCGGTTCATCGTCAGGTCATCAGATGTGTCAAAACTGGCAAGACTCAAGCCTTGAGTCGCTCACTCTTGGTGACCTTAACCTTGAACTTCGGGGTCTTAGTAGGGCAATCTGGCTTGCCCTGCTGTGGTCAGGCGGCGCGGTGCGACCATTCGAGCGGCGCTGGTACAATGCTGGTGACTTGGTGCAGTATTGGCCGGTGGCATGGGACGTGACTTATGGTTGCCCGGAAGGGCAAAAGGACCACAGGCGGCAGCTGCTCATCAACTATGCGTTTATGGTAAGCGCTGAGTACACCCGGCGGCACCCGAAGAATCGCACTCATAAGGCGGCTGCATATTTCATGTCAGCGGCTCAACAATGGGGGCTGTATGACTGATGAGCTGCGACGGGCTCTGATTGAGGAGCACTCTGACATGTGCCGGGTTCACCCCGGCCGCGTTGCCGATTGGCCGGATGGTGAGCTGTGTCAGCTGTGTGTGGACCGGCTCAAAGCGGCTCAGCGCAGAATCAACGGTGGTGACCCGCTCACCCCGGCTCAGATGCGCACTGTGCGCGGCATCGGCCGCGCCAATGAGTTTCATCTTGAGCGCTTTGACTTGGTGCGCATGAAGCGCGCCGGTGTGGGGCACTCAAAGGTGAGCAGGGATAAGCGGCGTGGTAAGAAAGCGTACGCTATGCGCGCGCTTGCCCGTGATGCTGCCGGTGCCCGGCTCACATGGGTTGTGATTGCTGACAAGCTTGGTTTCAGTGGCTCACCGGCCGCTATCAAGTCCGCAAAGCTATACAGCAAGCGCCGTGACATGCCATGGCCACCGCCGGCGCTGCCTGAAAGCAGTGAAGAGTGATACAACTGATGAGCGCCGGCTGCGGTATCAGCCGGCGCTCAAGTTGCTGACAACCAGGGATAGGGTGTGAGCTTATGCAGGATAACATGAAACATTGGCAGCGGGCTGCACTTATATGCGGCTGCAGCGGGCTCAAGGCAGCTCAGAAGAGCGTCTTGCACGCGCTAAGCCATAGAGCACAGTGCATTGACGGTCAATGGGAGTGTTGGCCAGCGCAGCCGCGCCTTGCTTATGAGAGCGGCTGCAGTGAGCGCGGGCTGCGCAACCAGCTGTCAAAGCTCATTGAGCTTGAGCTGCTCACTGCTCACCACGGGCTGCGGCGCTCAACCACATACCGCATCAGGTTTGATGTCATGGCAACCCGGCAAAACTTGCCACCCGGCAAAACTTGCCACCCGGCA
>MDSZ01222506.1_pt1 | contig 10392 bp, 8 predicted proteins | sample 811201 | NCBI WGS metagenome assembly MDSZ01 (sample SAMN05326647, study PRJNA326480) | marine metagenome | isolation source: seawater | place: Indian Ocean: North | collected 2010
GATTCCCCATTCTTTACATGCTCTTATTATTCTAACAGCAATTTCACCTCTGTTAGCTATCAAAACTTTTTTAAACATGTTTATTTTAGTACGATTAATGGTTGACCAAATTCAACAGGTTGACCGTCATTAACAAGAATTTTTTTAACTTCTCCATCACTTGTAGATGGCACATGATTCATCGTTTTCATTGCTTCAACAATCATTATAGTTTGACCTTTTTTAATCTTATCACCAACCTTTACAAATGTTTTCGCACCAGGTTCGGGCGCCAGATAAGCAGTACCAATTATAGGAGATTTTATTCTTATTCCATCAGCGTCATCATTCTTATTTAGTACAGCTTTATTTCCAGACATAACTGCCGAGGATTTAATCTGTTCAACTGCTTTGGAGGCTTTAGAAACTTTAATTTTGCTTTGTCCCTCTTGGTATTCAAGCTCAGTTAAATTGAATTCACCAAGGTAATCTACCAATTCTTTAATTAATTTTTTATCTATTTTCATTTTTTAAAAAATCATTCATTGCTTTAAGAGCCATTAAGTAACCGTCTGTACCAAATCCACATAAAACTGCTCTAGCAATTTTACTTATCAAAGATTTATGCCTGAAATCTTCCCTGTTGTAAATATTAGTAATATGTAATTCAACTATAGGAATTTTGAGTATTTTCAATGCATCATGTATAGCCACTGAAGTATGTGTGTATCCACCAGCATTAATTATCAAGCCGTGATGGTCATTCCTAGCTTTTTGTATTTTATCAACAATTTCTCCCTCAAGATTTGATTGGAAAAAAGTCAAGCTAATGCCATTTTTTTTTGCAAATTCATTACAATTAATTTCAATATTTTCTAAAGTAACCACACCATACTTTTCTTTCTCTCTCTCACCTAAAAGGTTGAGGTTTGGTCCATTAAGAATTATAATTTTTTTCATCATAATTATATAAATTAATTAATTAGCTCAATTATGGCAAAAATACAATTAAATGGAAAAAAAACTATCATAAGTTCTAAAATGACTATTTATGATTTGTTAAAAAAATTTAATCTAATCAACAAAAAAATAGCTATCGAACATAATGGCACTATTATTCCTAAATTAAATTACAAAAAAAAAAAATTAAAAGATAAAGATAAACTTGAAGTAGTTCATTTTATAGGGGGCGGGTAAATGAAAAATGATCTTTTTAAAATTGGTAAAATTAAATTAAATTCACGATTAATTGTCGGAACTGGAAAATATAAAAACTTCAAGGAGACTGCTAAGGCTGTTAGAGAGTCTGGAGCAGATATGGTAACAGTTGCAATTCGTAGAGTAAACATTTTAGATAAAAAGAAACCTATTTTAACTGATTATCTTAATCCAAAAAAAATTATCTACTTGCCTAATACGGCAGGGTGTTATTCCGCAGACGAAGCACTAAGGACTTTGAGATTGGCTAGAGAAATGGGCGGATGGAAATTAGTAAAATTGGAAGTCTTAGGAGACAAGAAAACATTATTTCCCAATATGATAGAAACATTAAAATCTACAAAAATTTTAGTTAAAGAAGGATTTAAAGTAATGGTTTATTGCACTGATGATCCAATTTTGGCAAAACAATTAGAGGACTACGGAGCATCAGCTATAATGCCACTAGCATCACCAATAGGGTCTGGATTAGGTATTCAAAATAAAACAAATATTTCTATGATTATAAAACAATCAAAAGTACCTGTAATAATCGATGCTGGTATTGGCACTGCCTCTGATGCAACGATTGCAATGGAGATGGGATGTGATGGAGTTTTAATTAATAGTGCAATAGCTCAAGCAAAAAAACCAACATTAATGGCTAAAGCTTTTAAAAACGCAGTGATATCGGGCAGAGAGTCTTTTTTAGCTGGCAGGATGAAAAAAAATAGTCTTGCTGTTCCAAGTTCACCAGTTGGAGGCTTAATTTAAGCTCTTTTTTTTCTTCTTACCCATAAAGTTCTCGGCCCTATATTTTTTTTTCTTAAAGATTTTGTTTTTTTCGTTTTTTTTAAGTCAATAACTTTCTCAGATTTTATTTTCTTCAATTTATCCTTTATTCCCAAATTAATTTCAATTTTTTCTATATTTTCAACTTTATTAAGTATCTTTTTAGATTTATTTAAAAGTTCAATTTTATATTCAGGAATGATTAGCGAGTCATCGGATAAAAAATTAATTTTAAAAGAATATTTTTTTTCAAAATATTCAATTTCTTTGGATAAATTATTCTCAATATAAGTTTTTACTTTTTATGGTATGTAAGCCTTTACAATTTTTACTTTGTTTGTAAATGCTAGTAATTCAATTTTTTTAGTAATTTTTTGAGCGAAAGAACTTAGCGATAGAATTGTTTCCCACTTTATAGAACCTTCTCTAAGTCTTTGTCTAGTCATTTCCAATAAACCGAAATTACTTATTCGTCCTATCTGAATTCGAGCCCTATCTTTTCTTATGCTTTCTCTCATTTTTTTTTCTACAGTTCTTCTGTTGTAGAAATTCATCATATCTATAAAGTCGATTACAATTAATCCTGATAAATCTCTTAGCTTTATTTGACGAGCTATCTCTTCAGCTGCTTCGAGGTTTGTGTTTAAAGCAGTCTTTTCTATATTTATTTGTTTCGTAGATTGACCTGAGTTAATATCAATTGCGACTAGTGCCTCTGTAGGATTAATTACTAAATAGCCACCTGATTTTAATTTAACAGTGGGTTCAAAAATATTATTTAATTCCTTTTCAATATTAGCATCATGAAATAAAGGAATTTTACCTCTGTATTTTTTAATATTTTTTGCATTTCTTGGCATCAATTCTTTCATGAATTTCTTAGCTTTTTGATAAGCTTCGTTACCATCGATATAAACATATTTTGTATCATTATCGTAGGTATCTCTAAGCGTTCTTTTAATAATATCTCCCTCTTCGTAAACAAGCGATGGTGCGTTAGAATTTAAAGCTTTATTTCTAATCTCCTCCCAAGTTTTTAATGTATTTTGAAAATCCTTTTCTATTTCATTTTTTGTTTTGTTTGCGCCTGCTGTTCTCACAATTGCTCCCATGTTTTTAGGTATTTCAATTTCATTTAGTATATTTCTAATCTTTTGTCTGTCAGAAGAATTAAAAATTTTTCTAGAGATTCCACCCCCTTTTGGAGTGTTAGGCATAAGAACCATGTATTTACCGGCTAAAGATATAAAAGTTGTTAGAGCAGCTCCTTTCTGTCCACGCTCTTCTTTAATAACTTGAATTAAAATTACCTGCCCAGGTTTTATAACTTCTTGAATTTTGTATCTTTTTAATCCATATGAAGATTTTAATTCTTCTCGATACTCTTTCTTTACATCTTCTGCACTTTTAGAAGGATTTTTTTCTTCTATTTTGTCATTATGATTTTCTGAATTTTTTTCATTTGGCAAATCATCGATTATTTTATTTTTTAGACTTTCTCTTATTTTCTCCTCTGCATTTTTTATCTTTTCTTTATCTTCTGATGGAACTTGATAATAATCAGATTGAATATCGTTAAAGGCTAAAAAACCATGTTTAATTCTTCCAAAATTAACAAAAGCGGCCTGCAGAGACGGCTCCACTCTACTAATAGTTCCGAGGTATATATTATTTTTAAAGTTTAGCTTATTTTTATCTTCAAATTCATACTCTTCGATTGAATTATTTGATTTAAGAACAATACGAGTTTCGTTTGGATGCGAGGCATCAATATATAAGTTTTTTTCCATTCTATTTGAATTCCTTTTAATCTTTTGAAAATTTTATTAATAATTTTTAACATTATTAAACTTTATACAATTTTTTTGTTAATTGCACTTATAATAATTGAATAATGCCCTAAGAAAGCCAAATTTTGTGCTATAGATTATTCAAGATGTTCAAATTTGTAAATTTTTCAATAAAATTTTTTATTATATTCGCTTTAGTATGCTTATTCTTCATATTCTCCACATTGTGGTATTTTTCTATTGGACTTCCTGACTATAAAAAACTGTCTAATTATCAACCTCCCATTTCAAGCCGGGTATATTCTAATGATGGTAAATTAATTGCTGAATATGCCATAGAAAAAAGATTATTTATTCCTTACGAGTCAATCCCCAAAAAAGTAATTAATTCATTTTTGTCAGCTGAAGATAAAAATTTTTTTAATCATCCTGGTATTGATGCAAAAGGAATACTTAGAGCGATTTTTAAAAATCTAAAAAATATAAGTGAAAATAAAAGACTAGAGGGCGCTTCTACAATTACACAACAAGTGGCAAAAAATTTTTTATTAACCAATGAGGTTTCTCTTAACAGGAAAATTAAAGAGGCAATTCTAGCTTTTAGGATTGAAAGAGCATACTCAAAAGAAAGAATTTTAGAATTGTACTTAAATCAGATCTATTTGGGTCAAGGAACATATGGAATTGCAGCTGCAAGTTTAGAATATTTTGATAAATCAGTGAAAGATTTGAACTATTCTGAAGCAGCTTTATTAGCCGCTTTGCCAAAAGCCCCAAGCAAATATGATCCATTTAAATTTCCAAAAGTAGCTAAATTTAGGAGGGATTTAGTTATCGAAAATCTTGAGGATAATAACTATATAACAAAACAAGAATTAAAAGATTTAAAAAATTCAAAAATAAAACTTAAGAGAAGGAAAATAGAAATTCTAAACGAGGCAAATTCATATACTGAGGAAGTTAGAAGATCGATTAAAGAAAAATATGGTTTTAAGAAACTTTATTCTGAAGGACTTTCAATAAGAACACCGCTAGATGTTAACTATCAAATTCAAGCTATTTTATCGTTAAGAAAAGGTATCGAAGCATATGATAGAAGACACGGATGGAGAGGCCCAATTACCAATAAGTTCAAAAATAAAAATTGGAAAAATAAAATTGAAAAACTTAAAATTGATCCAACTTTAAATTGGAAAAAGTCGGAAATTCTAGAAATAAATGATGATGGTATTAATTTTAAAACTTTCGATAATATTAAGGGAAAGATTACTAATGATAATTTAAAATGGGCGTTAAGAAAAAAATCTATAACTGACAAGTTTGAAATTGGAGATATTATTCTTGTAAAAAAGGAGAAAAATTATTGGGATCTCAAACAGTATCCAAAAGTAAATGGAGGAATAGTAGTTTTAGATCCTCGCTCTGGAGATGTAAAAGCTTTAGTGGGGGGGTTCAATTTTAAATCAAGTGAATTTAATAGAGTTACTCAAGCTAAAAGACAACCTGGTTCTGCTTTTAAACCAATTGTATACGCTGCCGCTCTTGAAAATGGATATTCACCAAACTCTATTGTTCTAGATGCGCCGTTTGTTGAAAGTCAAGGAGTTGGATTAAAAGATTGGAAACCTGAAAATTACGGTAAAAAATTTTATGGTCCTTCAACATTAAGGAAAGGCATTGAATATTCAAGGAATTTAATGACAGTGAGAATTGCAAAAACATTAGGTTTAGAAAAAATATTAAAATTATCCAATCAATTAGAAATTTATGATGATATTCCTGAATTATTATCAGTTTCGCTAGGAGCTGCCGAAACCTCGTTAATAAACCTTACATCTGCATATGCATCTTTTGTTAATGGAGGTGAAAAAGTGAGACCAAATTTAATTAGCAGAATTCAAGATCGAAGAGGCAAAACAATTTTTAGCTTACAAAACAAAAAATGTGTTGGCTGTGATAAATTTTTAAACGACTCTAACGAGTACCCCTCCATAGAATATGAAAACGAAAGAGTATTCAGTGAAGAAACAGCTTACCAAATGACTTCAATTTTAGAGGGCGCAGTCAAAAGAGGAACTGCGAAAAAATTAAAAGATTTAAAAGTTCCATTGGGAGGAAAAACTGGCACAACAAATAAAAACTATGATGCTTGGTTTATTGGTTTTTCATCAGATCTTGTGATTGGTGTTTATATAGGATTTGATAATCCAAAATCTTTAGGTAAATATGAAACAGGTTCAAAAGCAGCGCTTCCTATATTTAAAGATTTTGTGAAAAAAACACAATTTAAAGAGGATTTTAAAGAATTTAAGATTCCAGAGGGAATATATTTAACTTCTTTAAATTATGACACAGGTTTGAAGTCTTCTTTAGGGGAAAAAAATACAATTGTAGAAGCAATGAAGGCAAAAGATATTAACAATATTGATAATAACGAATTAATTTCAATCAATAATTATGATAAACTAATTAAATATAGACAGTTTTACTAATGGAAAATTTTGAAAATAAGCTAGTTTTATTAGAAAAAAATTTAAAAAACATTCGGAGGTATCTTTGAAGATAACAGCATTCAATCAAAGCTTAAAGATATCGAAAGTTCATTATTAAGTGAAAACTTTTGGAAAGATAAAAATAAAGTAAAAAAAATTGTACAAGAAAAAAAAATATTTGAAAATATTTTAAATTCTTACGAAAAAACCTCAAAAGAACTATTGAATCTAAAAGATCTGCATAGTTTAGCGTTAGAGGAAAAAAATGAAGAAATTTTAGATGAGTGTTTTTTAAAAATAAATAATCTATTAAATATTAGTAAAGAAACAGAGATAAGTTGTTTTCTCTCTGGTGAAAATGATAATCTTAATATTTATTTAGAGATACATGCTGGAGCTGGAGGCACAGAAAGTCAAGATTGGGCAGAAATGCTACGCAGAATGTATTTAAAATGGTTTGATAAAAAGAGTTTCAAATATGAAATAATAAGCGAACATAGAGGGGATGAAGCAGGAATTAAATCTTCAACGTTAAAAGTAGAAGGCAAGTATCTTTACGGAATGATGAGATCCGAGTCTGGCGTGCATAGATTGGTTAGAATTTCACCATTTGATAGCGGAGCGCGTAGGCATACAAGTTTTGCTAGTATATGGGTATATCCGGCAGTTGAAGACGATATAAATATTAAAATCGATGAGAAAGATTTAAGAATTGATACCTACAGATCTAGTGGCGCTGGAGGACAGCACGTTAATACTACAGACAGCGCAGTAAGAATTACTCATTTGCCAACCAAAATAGTTGTACAATGTCAAAATGAGAGATCACAACATAAAAACAAAGAAACCTGTTTCAAAATGCTTAAAGCAAGACTTTATGAACATGAAATACAAAAAAGAGAGCAAGAAAACTTAAAAGAAATTAGTTCGAAAACGGATATTGGATGGGGACATCAAATTAGATCTTACGTATTGCAACCATATCAACTAGTTAAAGATTTAAGAAATAAAGTTGAAAGCACAAATCCAACTGATGTTTTAAATGGAAATATAGATCAATTCATTGAAGCTGGAGTCGTAAATAAATAAAGTGAAGAAACTATTTTTAACCGTAATTACAATAATATTTTTTTTAACATTTATCGTTATAGGTGTTTTGTCAACTACGGGATATGAAACTGCGAGATTTAATGAATTAATTGCTGAAAAAATAAAAGAAAATAATAAAAAGATTAATCTAAAATTAACTAAAATTAAATTTAAATTTGATTTGCGTAATATGAGTTTATTTTTAGAAACTTTGGAACCAAATATAGATTATCAAAATTTAAAAATACCTTTGGAGTCAATTAAGGTATACCTAGATTTGGTTTCACTTATTACATCGAAGACTAAAATTGATTTAATTCACGTAAATACAAATGAGATAGCAATTGATGAATTAAAAGAAATAGTCATTAAAACAAAACCATCAAACTTGAGTAGCTTTATAAGCAATAAGGTTAAAAACGGCAGACTAAAAGCAAATATAGAATTTTATTTTGATGATAAACAGCAAATACAAAATTATATTATTAGAGGAGAAGTAAAGAATATGCATGCTAATTTTACCAATAAAATTAATTTAAAAAAAACTAATTTTAGTTTTTTTGCCGATGCATCAGATATTTTGATTAAAAATATTAAAAGTGAAACAGATGGTCTGCTAATTGAAAGCGGAAACGTACAATTAACAAAAGAGGAAAATATAAAACTTAAATCTGATTTTCAAACAAAGGTTAGGATTGACGAAAATAACGTAAATAAATATTTAGATTTTGTAAAAAATTCTAAAATAGATAAAAATACAATATTTTTAAATGGAAAATTAAATCATTTTTTAAGTGTCACTTTTGATAAAACTTATAAAGTAATAAACTATAATTATAAAAACAAAGGTAAAATAAAAGATTTATCTTTGAAATTAGATCAAACGATTAAAAATTCATTTTTGAGGAATGAGATTAATAAATTATATTTAAAAGATACTGAATTAAATACTCAGTACAGCAAGGAAGATAAAAATAAAATAATTGCTAAAGGTAGATACAGTTTTAACAATAGTAATTATCAAAAATTTAATTTAGAAAATAAATTTTTAAAAGAAAACTACGAATTGGATCTAAACTTTGATTTTTCTGAAGCATTAAGATTTGAGATTTTGAATTATGAAAAAGAAATAGACAAAATAGGTAGTCTAGTTTTACAAATACAAAAAAAAAAGGAAATGTTTCTTATTAAAAATTTTAGTTTTACTGAAAATAAAAGCTCAATTTCAATCAAAGACCTGAAAATTAAAAAAAACAGTCTAATTTCATTAAGCAAAGCCAAAGTTAAAATATATAATAAAGGCGCCCTTACAAATGATTTTTCATTAGATTTTGGTCAAAATATTAAAATCTCTGGCAATAATTATGATGCTAAAAATTTAAGCAGGCTTTTTAATAAAAAAACAAAGAATAATTTATTCAAAAAAATTAGTAAAGAAATTGATATTGATTTAAAAAATATTGGCACTCCGTTATCAAAAAAATTATCTAATTTTAAATTAATTGGTGTGGTTGAAAAAGGAAAATTTGTTAAAATTTCAGCTAAGGGAGATTTTGGAAATAATCAGTTTTTAGATATTTCAATGAAAAATGATGGAAAAAGTAAAAAAAAATATTTAGAGATTTATTCAGATTTACCTCAACCACTTTTGTCAGATTATAGTTTTTTTAAAGGTTTAATTGGAGGTAACTTAACTTTTTCCTCAATTATAGAGGATCAAAATTCTTCATCTAAATTGATTATTAAAGATTTTAAGATCGTAAATGCTCCAGGAGTAGTAAAACTTTTATCTTTAGCAGATTTTGGAGGTTTAGCTGATTTGGCTGAAGGTGAGGGACTATCTTTTGAAACTTTAGAAATAAATATGAGTAAACAAAATGGATTCTTAAAGTTAGATGAAATTTATGCTGTGGGACCAAGTATATCAGTTTTAATGGAGGGGTATAAAGAAGAAAGTGGATTAACAAGCTTAAGAGGAACCTTAGTCCCTGCTAAAAACCTTAACAAGATCTTGTCAAAAATACCTGTGATTGGGAATATAATAATACCACAAGAAGTCGGTGAGGGTTTATTTGGTGTAAGTTTTAAAATGAAAGGAATGCCAAGTAAAATAAAAACAACTATAAATCCGATAAAGACACTTACACCCAGATTTATTACCAGAGCGTTAGAAAAATCAAAAAAAACTAAATAATTTTAACAACGTAATGTTTTTTTTTACCATAAGAAATTTTCATAATTTCATCATTGTTAAAATCATCAATTTTTATTATTTTGTTATCATCAGTTAAAATTTTGTTGTTAATCTTAATAGCATTACTTTTAATTGCACGCCTTACTTCACTTTTTGACTCAAAAATATTGTTGTTAGATAATAAATCTATAAGTTTGACACCTGCTAATAAAATATCTTTTTTAACTTTAATTTCTGGAAGATTTTTTCCAAGTCCACCGCTAGCAAAAGTTTCTTTCGCTGTCTGTTCAGCTTTTCTAGCTGCTGGTTCACCATGCAATATTTTTGTTGCTTCATTGGCTAGTATTACTTTTAATTTGTTAATATCCTTTTCATTTTTAGTTAGTTCATCGATTTTATTGACGTCTAGATCAGTAAAATAATTTAAAAATTTTTTTACGTCTCTATCATCAGTATTTCTCCAAAATTGCCAATAATCGTAGAAAGAAAATAGATCTTCATTTAACCAAACAGCACCTTTTTCTGTTTTTCCCATTTTTGCACCTGACGCAAGAGTAATTAATGGAGTTGTGAGTCCAAAAGAGTCTTTTTTTAACATCCTTCTTATCAACTCAACTCCATTTACTATATTTCCCCATTGGTCAGATCCACCAATTTGTAAAATACAATTCTTTGTTTTAAACAACTGATAAAAGTCATAAGCTTGTAAAATCATATAATTGAATTCCATGTAACTTAAAGATTGTTCTCTTTCTAGTCTTAGTTTTACACTGTCAAATGTGAGCATTTTGTTTATTGTAAAATGACTTCCAATATTCCTTAAAAAATCTATATAATTTAGTTTTGCTAACCAATCATA
>MDSZ01130754.1_pt1 | contig 10391 bp, 4 predicted proteins | sample 811201 | NCBI WGS metagenome assembly MDSZ01 (sample SAMN05326647, study PRJNA326480) | marine metagenome | isolation source: seawater | place: Indian Ocean: North | collected 2010
GTTGGAGTAAAATTACCATTTGGTAAACCCAATGGATTATTCGCTCAAAGTTTTACAACTGAAGAACAAGCAGTATCTAATCTAAAGAATCTATTATTGACCAGAAAGGGTGAAAGACCATTTCAACCTTTGTTTGGTTCGGATGTATATTCACAACTCTTTGAAAACATAGATTTAAACTTAAATGAAAGAATTTCAGAAACCCTTTCAGAAGATATTAAATTTTGGTTGCCGTATATAGTTATTGACAATATAGGTATTGAAACAAATCCTGATAGAAACTTTGTAAGAATAGAATTAAGTTTTAGGGTTACGGAGCAAGGTGCAAACCAACAGATAATATTATTTATAGATTCTGCTGGAAGTACAATAGAATAAGGTTAGGTATGGCAAACAAAAAGAAATCAGATTTAGTACAAAAGGATGTATCGTTAATCGGTAGAGATTTTGGTGAATTTAGAAAAAACTTAATTGAGTTTTCTAAAAACTATTTCCCAAACACATACAATGATTTTAACGAATCATCTCCTGGTATGATGTTTATGGAAATGGCATCGTATGTAGGTGATGTATTATCATTCTACACAGATACTCAATTAAGAGAATCGTTGTTAAGTACCGCAGAAGAAAATGTAAATCTATTTAACATCGTAAACTCATTAGGATATAAACCAAAAAATATTATACCAGCATCGGTAACATTAGATGTATTCCAATTAGTACCAGCAAAAGGTAGTGGTGATACTGTAGCTCCTGATTTTGATTATGCTATGACTCTATCAGAGGGTATGGTAGTTGGTTCAACAGATTTTTCAGATGTAGAATTTACAACAGTCTCATCTGTAGATTTTGCATTCTCATCATCGTTTAGTCCAACTGAAGTTACGGTTTACCAAATTGATGAAAACACAAATGAACCAGTTTACTATCTTTTAAAGAAACAAGTAAAAGCTACGAGTGGAAAAGAAAAAACCAAAACGTTTGAATTTGGTTCACCGAAGATTTACGATAAAATAAAAATTGAAGATGATAATCTAATCAGAGTTAAAAACATATCTGACTCGGATGGTGATACTTGGACAAGAGTTCCATACCTAGCACAAGATACGGTATTTGAACAAATAGATAACAACGAAGATAACTCCACATACTTACATCAGTATAGTGGTGATACTCCATATCTCTTAGAACTAAATAGAGTTCCAAAAAGATATGTAACCAACTTCGAAGATGATGGTATCTTAACAATTCAGTTTGGAGCAGGTATCTCATCAAACGCTGATGAAGAAATCATTCCTAATCCTGATAATGTAGGTTCAGCACTTTATACAGAACATCAGAATTTAGATTCATCATTAGACCCTTCAAACTTTTTATACACAAAAACGTATGGGGTTGCACCACAAAATACAACATTGACTGTTACCTATTTAGTTGGTAATGGTATCGTTGATAATGTACCTGCTAAAGATTTGGTAAATGTATTATCAAGCACAACAACTTTAAAAAATGAAATCAATCTATCAGATACATTGGTTTCTTTTGTTAGACAATCGTTAGCATGTAGTAATCCAAACGCAGCTGTTGGTGGTAAAACTACAGAAACCCAAGAAGAAATTAGACAGAATGCTATGGCATTCTTCGCAGCTCAAAATAGAACTGTAACAAGAGAAGATTATGTAATGAGATGTTACGCATTACCACCACAATTTGGTTCGGTTGCAAAAGCATACTTACAACAAGATTATCAAACTGAAAACTCAAAAGTAGATGGACAGTATATCAATACTGAGATTCCAAACCCATTGGCATTGAACTTATATACTTGTGGGTATGATAATCAGAAAAACTTATCAGCTCTAAACGCTGCTACAAAATATAACTTAAAAAACTATATATCGTATCATCGATTATTAACGGATGCAGTAAATATCAAAGATGCACATATTGTTAATATTGGTGTTACTTTTGAAATCATAGTTTTACCAGAATACAATTCTAATGAAGTTCTTTTAAGAGCGATTGATAGAATGAAAGATTATTTCAATATTGATAATTGGAGAATCAATGAACCAATCAACCTATCTAAGATATATGTTGAGTTGGATAAAGTAGATGGAGTACAAACGGTAGTAAGACCTGATAAAGAGGGTAAGGGTGGTTTACAAATTAGTAATAAGTTCAATGGTAACTACTCACCAAACAAATACAGTATTATAAACGCAACAAAGGGTGGTATTATTTATCCACCTAAAGACCCATCTATATTTGAAGTTAAATTCCCAAATACAGATATTAGAGGACAGGTTGTAACACAACAATTCTAAATGAGGATATAGTATGATTTACAGAATATACGGAGAAAAAGATACTACGATTTACGAATTGAACAATCGTAAAGCTCAAAATGCTGGGTTAGATGAAGTGTTAGAAGTTACCAAGTTCTTTGATGAAGATACAAATACAATACACACTGGTAATAGTCGAATCTTAACTAAGTTTGATTTATCTGCATTATCACAATCAATAGTGAGTGGTGATATAACTGCTTCAGAGTTTAAATTAAATCTAACTTCAACAGAGGCTAATGAGGTGTTAACAGAATATGCATTGGAAGTATATCCTATATCTCAAAGCTGGGCAGAGGGTTCGGGACAATTTTTCGATAACCCAGTAACTAAAGTTGGATGTAGTTGGGAACGTAGGGATGATAATACATTATGGAGTGTTAGTAGTGCACAAGTATTCAATGGTAGTGTTTTAGGTACTACACCAACTAAAGGTGTTGTATTATATGAAGGATTTACTGATGGAAGTGGTTCTGCGTTTTTAACAGAATCAATTAATGATTTCAATGGTAACTCACCATTTGCATTAGTTGATAACAATAAACTAATTATATCAGCATCTAACTTTGCAGGAACAACATTAATATTCCCAGTACATCTTTTAAATACTGTTAATTATGGAATACAATTTCAGATAGACCCTGCTTCATTTGATGATGTTGCATTTAGAATTAAAACACCAAGTGGAGTTCTAAAAACCGAAGGTGATTATGAAGGTATGGTTGGTGCTATAACCGCATCATCAACTCAATCATTTGATTTAACTGCAACTGAAACAGGTGACCACGAATTAAGATTTACATTCTTTGATGGAAGTGGTGATGGTACAACTACTACTGGTTCTTTTGATGAAGTATATGTTTACCAAAAAGAAGGTAACTTAATTAAATGGGAAACGTTCACTCAAAACGAAGGTGATTTTAAATTAAGAAATAGGGTAAACGAAACTACAACTAATAGTGTTAGAATGTTTGCCTCTCAATCAAAATTAAATTTATACGCTGATGAGGGTGGAGCAGATGCACAATTTTCGGTTGAATTAGAATCGGGTGTAAATTACCAAATATCATCATCTTTAGACCCTAACGATTTTAATTCTATTGATTTTACAATTTATGATACAGATGGATTACCATTAAGAACAGGTGTAACAAACCTTACATCATCATATACATCAGCAGCAACTCAATCAATATCATTTACCCCAACTAAAGGTGGTGATTACATATTTGCATATACATACTTTAATTCATCATCGTTAGCTCAAAGTGGTTCGATAGATGATTTTAAAATAACATTTGAAGGTACTTTAGATGTAAGAGCAATTAGTGAAGCTGGTTGGTTAAAGAATTCAGGCGGAGCAACGTGGTACACCGCATCTGTAGATGGTACACAATACTCACAAAATTTCACAAAATCTACTACTGACTTGAATGTAGATGTAACAAAGTATGTGGGAGATATGTTATCAGGTTCAAGACCAAACGATGGATTCATTATTAAAAGAGGTTCAACTGAAGAAAGTGGTTCTACAAAATATGGTTCATCTAAGTTTTTCTCAAACGATACTCACACAATATATGTACCTACCTTAGAGACAAGATGGGATGATTCATCATTCGTAACAGGTTCTTTAAGTGAGCTTGATTTAACAAAAGATATTACATTGTATATGAAGAATCTACAATCCGAATATAAGGAACTATCTAAGACCAAATTAAGAGTTGTTGGTAGAGAAACGTACCCACAAAGAAGTTTCACAAACTCAGCACCATACAATCAAATTAAATACCTTCCATCAACTACTTATTACCAGGTAAGAGATGTTGAAACTAATTTAGTATTGATTCCATTTGATACAACATATACAAAAGTAAGTTGTGATTCAACTGGAAACTTCTTTAACTTTTGGTTTAACACATTACAACCTGAAAGGTTTTATCAATTCGAATTTAGAGTTGATAGTAGTTCTGATAAGAAATATTTCGATGGATTCGTATTTAAAGTGGTTAGATAATGGCACAAACAAACATAACAACAGAACAACAACAAATCGAACTGCGTGAAATAAAACGAAACAGTTCGAAACAAATAGTGTCTTATACTTTAGAAGAAGATTCTCAAAGAGAATACGGATATCACAAAGTAAAAGGTAATACTACATTATATGATAGAGATATCTACAATCGAACTATTGAAACTTTATCAAACGAATTAATCACTCCACTTCCTGATATTCCGTTAGAAATCATTGAACAACAATTTATCAATGAGGGTGATATCTACATAAATGGTGTATCAATAAGGTCTAACCAAGAAGAATCAGATTTCGAAGATACGTTTAGTGGTAGATATGAATTAACACTAAGTGCCGCATCCGCAAGAAAAGATAAGAATCAAGGATGGGATGATAATACACACTATAGTGGTATCGGTTATTGGAATAGTAGTGTTAGGAGCGATACAGAAGATTTTATTAACTTTGAAGGGTACAAAGAAATTCTTTGGGATAACGCAGTGTTCGGACCACAACTTGATAATGGTGGTTACAGAATAACAAAAGAATTAATCGATAGTGGGAAGAATCTAAACTTACGTTCTGTTATAGGATTCTCTTTAAGACACACAAATGGTGATACAGTTAGTTGTAAGGTTAGAATAAACAGAAAGAGAATACCTAATCAACGTAGCTTTACAGTAGGAACGGAAGAAGCAACAAACAGTGGTGTTAGTAACTACCCTATGATTGAAGTAAGTTATGATGTTATGAATTCCGATATGAGAGAAGGTGATATTTACGAAATCCAAACAGAAGTGAGTTCTAGAAATAGAGCAACTTTCATCTATGGTGATAAGTGTATATTCTTAGCAACGGTGTGGAGTTCAGCAGAAGAACAACCATATTGGCCAAATACAGGAGTATCAGCTGGAACTGGAAACCCATTCGTACCAGGCGAAGAAGCAGAAGCAGATACTGGGAGTGATGTAAGATAATAAAGGTAGATAATGGCAATAGATAGATTTCAAAATACAGATATATTAGTTTCTACTAAAGTACCAATAGATAATGTTCAAGTCTATTCATTATCTGATGCCGCAAACTTATCATCTATAGATTATCAATTAGAAAGTTTTAATTATGGTACTAACACATTAGTAGAAACACATATATATTCTGCTGATAAGTTAGTAAATTCAGCAGATAGTGTTATACTATATGAATTAAATACTTCTGATGATAATATCAAAACAGATATTTTAATTAAGCCAGAAAGAGATGCACGATTATCAAATTTAGAAAGTGGTTACTATAGTTTAGTTTACAACTTTGTAAAACCAACATCACCAGCATTAAAAGTAAGACGTATAAGTGCAGATAGAACTGAATTAGAGCTTGAGTTAGATAATCCAAATGGAGAAACGTTGAGTAATTTATTCAACAGAATAAACCAACATAATTCAACTGCTCAAACAAAGTTAAACTTTGGATTAAATTTTGGAAGTAATGAAATATCAACAATTACAGATTTAAGTTTTCATAATAATAAACGAATTGGTGAAATCGTACAATCAGTTCAACATCCACGAGATTCATTCCCAAGTCCTGGAAGTACACAAGGACTTAACGAAGAAACATTTTTCTCACCATCCTTTGATTCAAAAAATGATAATTATTGGATAGAGTTTTATTTATCTAAAAAACCAAACGCATTTGGATACTCTGTACATAAAAGTACTGGTAGGTCTGCAAAATTTAATTTAGAGATAGATGATACAGGCCAAGCACAATATGTTATTGAAAAAGATGCGAATGGTGATGGGAAATATTACTACGCAAGTGATGAGGTTCTAAACAAAGAATTGGGTTCAAGTGGAAACACAGTACCAGAAGATAGAATAAATGATGTAGCGGCTGGTGAGTTTTACAATCAACCACCAAGAACTACATTCACTAGAAGAAAATCTAACATCCAAAAATCATCTACAGTTAGATACTACAATGAAGATTTTATTCAAGATGAATTAAAAACTGTAGTAGTTAAGTTGTATAAACCATTGAAAGATGGATTACAACCTTTTACTTGTAGAATTGATGAGATGATTAGAGAATCTTATATTGATAGAATTCTACTTTACAATTTAGACAAACCAGATGAACAACCAAACTTCTCAGCACCTAACTTTAAAATTGATTTAGGTAACTACGGAAAATCACAAGGTACTGATTTAAAAAGTTGGAATGATTTATTAGATACCAACTTATCAACATCACAACAAATTATTGATAAGTATATTAGTGGTTCTTTTGGTGGAGTAGACTTAAACATAGATTACACATACTTTGGTAACTTTGTAAAATATTCATCAGCTGTTGAGAGAGTAAACAACTTTAAGTATAAATTAGAGTTAGTTGAATCATATAATAAACGAATCAAAACTTTACAATCAGTAAGTGGTTCAGAAGCAATAACAAATATATCACAATCTGTTTCTCGTAGAGATGCAGTTGTTAGTGGTATGGATGGTTGGGAAAGATGGATGTATCAGGAATCAACTGGTTCTTTATACACCCATTATTCTTCATCAAACTATTCATTAGAGCCTTGGCCAAAACAAAGTACATATCCGAATGTAAATTATAGTGTAACCGCATCCGAAGCAATATCACACTACAATGGATTGATTGATTCGGCAAGTATATATGATGCTTTAAATGATTCAAGATTAACCAAAGTAGTACCTGCCTCAATCGTAGAGGACCCGTTAAATAAAGAATATGTTTTATTCGTAGATATGATTGGGCATCACTTTGATATTACTTGGAGTTACATCAACGCATTAACATCCATCAATACGAGAGAAGAACACCCTTATGATGGTATGCCAAACGAACTTCTTTATGATGTAGCTAAATCTATGGGGTGGAAACTAACACATGGTAAAGATACATCAAACCTTTGGGAGTTTGGATTGGGAACTGATAAGTTTGGTAATGTACCTAATAGTGGTTCGTTACCATCGAAATCACACGAACAGATTAACTACGAAGTATGGAGAAGAATTGTAAACAACATTCCATATCTTCTAAAAACCAAAGGTTCAGCTAGAGCAGTAAAAGCACTGATTGCTACATATGGTATTCCTCAAACATTCCTATCAATCAGAGAATATGGTGGGCCTGTTATAGATACATCCAATGTAAGACCTTATTGGGAGCATGATAGATTTGTGTACCATTTAAGAATGGACCCGGATAACTATATCACAGTTCCTTGGGATAAGGTTACGGATATAGATGCTTCAACATATCAGATAAACGACCCGAATCCGATTGATGCGATAGAACTCCAAGTTCAACAGAATCTAAATAGAGATACTGCCATCATTAGAAAGGGAAGGGGTTTTGCTGTAATATATGAATCAACATCAAGTATTTCCGATTATGCAAAAGGTAATATTCATTTTTACCTAAGTGGTAGTAGCGGGTACAAATCAGCATCGATTATGAACGTACCTTTATTTGATTCTAAAATGAGTACACTATTTGTAGAAAGAGAAAACTCGGTTGATGATATAACTCAAGATAACACATATAAATTACAATATCGTAGAGCAAATAAAGATAGGATTGTGGTAAGTGAATCCGCAAGTATATCGATTGATGGTTCAACTGAATCATCATACAACGCTGCTTGGACTGGTAGTGGAACTGTTGAGTTTGGTAAAGCATTTGGTACAGTTGGTGGTGCACCATCATTATGGGCTGATACAAATAATATGAGTGGTTCGATTCAAGAAATTAGATATTGGGCTGAACCACTAAAGGATATTGTAATAGATGAACACACATTATCAAGAGAATCATATCATGGTAATGCGGTAACTTCATCTTACTTCGATTTGAAGTTTAGATTTATTCCTGATTCGAATCTAAAAACAATAACAAATCCAGATTCACACCCATCACAACACCCGAACCAACAAATAACAGGTTCGGAAAATGGTTCTCACTTAACCGCATCATTGTTTAATTTTGAGAACGATGATTTGATTGGAGTTACTGAGGAGTATTACACAAAAGTACCATCAGCTGGAGCAAACAATATTCTTAACAATAAGGTTAGAACAGAAGCAAACCCATTGAGAGGTATCCTCAATACTGATAACAAAGTGGAAAAATCACAATACGATTCAGCACCAGTTGATTCAAACGTATTGGGGGTTTACTTAGCAGCCACTCGAATGTATAATGAAGATATTTACAATCACACTGGGTATTTTGATATAGATGATTACATTGGTAATCCTGATAGACGTGAGGGGTACACCGAACAAAACGAAGAATTAGATTATGTTCGTAGGCAAGTATTCAAAAAGTATAGTTCAAAGAATTTAATTAATAGTACGATTGATATCCTTGCTAAATATGATATGTCGGTATTCGAACAAATTAGGCAAACTATTCCTGCTAGGGTTGATTACAACTCAGGTATTTTGATTGAACCACACATCTTAGAAAGACCGAAAGCTAAATCATTAACTAAGGTAACTCAAACACGTCCAATGTATGAAGTTACGATTCCTGCTATAGATAGGCCTGTAAGTGCATCACATCACTTATTCGAAACTGAGATTACTAACTCATATTCACTAAGTGCTGAAAGAGAACAATACGAAACTGAGATTACAAATTCGTACTCACTAAATGGTGAACATATATTATATGAGGGTGATGCTATAAATACAAACGCATTGTTTATCATCACATCACAAAAAGATGATTTAGAATCAGTAGGTAATCCACAGATTAAAAATATGTATCTACCATCTACATACAGATACACAATCTTAAACTATTCATCATCGGCTGATTTAGGGTTTGGGGTAAATTGGACTACTGGTTCAAATGGTAGTTGGAATTATAATCCAATAGGTACTTCAGTTACAAGCAGTAGAGAAGCACAATATGCTAGACGTAAAAAACTATTCTTTAACACAGAATTATCCGCATCATTAAATATACCAAATTCATCATCATTAGTTCCAGCTGAAGTATCAACTGATGAACTACCACTATCTGTAGCAAATTTAAGATACTTAGGGTGTAAGGTTACATCTGATTCTTTAACAACAAATTCACCTGATACTCCTGATGGTAAACCTGCTATTGAAATCTTCAAAGCAGACCCTAATGTATTGATATATACATCCGAAACAGCAGCTGAGGGTAACTTAGATGTAGATTCAGCTACTGGAATTGAAACATTAGATACTACACAATTAGTTGTTAATGATGATATTTATTGGAAACTACTTCAAGAATACAGACGAGAACTCAGAGAGTTCAGACGTAAGATTGAAAAGATGATTGAAATCGAAGATAGTAGAGCAGAAGAATTTGATTTAAGATACAAAAAAGAACAACAAATACGTGAAGCTGAACTTATTAGAAGAAAAGAGTTTGATATTAAAAATGGTTCACCATTATAATTATTGATATGAGAATACGAAAATCAAATAGAACACAACCTAAGAGTAGAGGTAACAGATTAAATTCGTTAATCGAAAGAAGATTAACAGAACGCATATCTAAACCACTAATCTCATCTCCTAAAAAAATTGTAGATGAATCTACAAAAATCAATCAAGTTATAAAGGAGCAAGAAGATGTTGTAAAGACAGGAAAACCTTTAGAGAATAATAAGGTAGTGGATTCTAATGATAGAGTTTCTACAAAAGAATTAATTGAATTAGTAAAACCAATTGAAGTAGAAAAACCTTCTGTAAAAGTTGTACCAGACCCAGTCATTGATGCAAAAAAATTAGATGAAGAAAATAGACGTAGATTGTACATCGAAGAATTAGAACGTAGAAAGATAGAAGATGAAAGATGGAATAAGATTGAAGAAGCTTTTAATGATGAGATAGAAAGAAGGGAAGCATTCAGAAAAGAATTAGCTCAGATGAAGTTAGAATTTGATTTGTATTTAAAAGAAAAGTATCCTGAAATCGTTGGTGAAAAAAACATCAAAACAGAGGATA
>MDSZ01150496.1_pt1 | contig 10391 bp, 20 predicted proteins | sample 811201 | NCBI WGS metagenome assembly MDSZ01 (sample SAMN05326647, study PRJNA326480) | marine metagenome | isolation source: seawater | place: Indian Ocean: North | collected 2010
AAAGCTAACAAAGATAATGATAACTGCTCTGTATATTGGTTAGCAGATATGATTAAAGAAGTAATTGATGATATTTGTGAAACTCCAGATCACGATGAAAGTATATGGAGAAGATTAAATAGAGGAGGTGACTGATGAAATCAAAACCAACTAAAGGTCTACGGACATGAAAGATAAACAAATCCTAAACGACTGGCGCGAGTTTAATAAGTCAGCAAAGAAGCAGAACATATCGCCAGAACTAAAGGCTGCAATCGAAAAAGCGGATAATATCCGCCTAAAAATACAGAGAGAGGTCAACAATGGATAACGTAGTATCAATCAATCCAAAACAAAGCGAACCGCAACAGGATTATGAGTATACAGTTCTAGTAAAGTTTGGCGATCCAATAACAAGGGTTCAGCAAGTATCATCTTTTGGGATATTCGATACAGTAGAACAGGCACAATCGTTTATAGATAACTTCGAGTTAATCCAAGAACACTATATATGCGAAATTTTGCCATTAAATAGAATACAAATTAAACCAATCAATCATTAAAGGGGAGAACATGATTAATTTAAACAAAGTAAACCTAAACACGCTCAGTAATGAGCAATTAGACACTTATATTTATTATATCCAGAATGAGCTAACGCATGACAGACACACAATGTTGGCCAGTACCATTAACAAACGAATGGACGATATATTGAAAATGAGAAGAATTTTAAACGAGAGAGAGGGGGTTTCTGATGAAGAAATATAATGTATTAGTATCTTCTTTATATGGTGAGTGGGTTGAAGTAACAGCCAATAATGAAGAAGAAGCTATCAAGAAAGTTGATAATGGCGATTGGTATGATGAAGACATACAAAGTTCAAAATTAATTGATAGGCAGACAACAGGCGATATTGAAGAGATTTCTGATGAAACGGTTTAAAGTTCAAAAACTAGGCAAGCAAAAGTTCCAGATAAGCTGTGGCAAAGTTTTTCCAAGCAGAAATCTGGCGATTAAATATTTAAGTTTTATTAACAAAGAGAGAGGTAAACAAAAATGAGCATACCAACTGAATGTCCGTATTGTGAGTGCGAACTGGAGCACCAAGAAGCAGAACCAGATATAGGTTTATTTTTTTCTGGCGCATTTTGTCCTGAATGTAATTTTGAAATCAGCAGCGACGATTTCCCTTTATATGACGATAGGTTATAAGTCCCTTTACATATAAGGTACATTACTTTAAACTGGATATATTATGAGTAACTTATCTAACAATCTGGTTAATATGATCGAGTCTGAGCCAACACTGAGCGACATGGAAAAAGACTCACTAATAACCAAAACTGAAATATTAGTAAGCGAGGATAGTTCAATGACTACTAATGAAAAGATAATAAGTGTGATTGCTGCTTTCCGTGAACTGAGTATGAAAGATCGTCAATTGGTAATCGAAACATTACAAGACATCTTCAATACGGAACGCAAAGAGAGGGAGATCGAGAGCAAAGAGCAACTCTTAAAACAGCAACAGGAAGAAATGCTCCAAGCAACACTCGAATCAGAACAGGATTATTGATTAACGCAAGGCAGAGAGGGTGTGTTTTTAACTAACGAAAGCACCACTATAAAAACTCCCGTCTTTAATGGAACGAAAAACCCAGTTCCACCTTGCACCAAACAAAAAGGGAAAGAAATGGCTACAAAAAACAATTACAAGAATGTAAAAGCGTATGAAGATCGAATGATTAACGAAAAGAATCTGAAACGCCAGAAAGTATGGATACCCAATACACAACATCACCGCAAAACCATTTTAGATTTTGCTTCCAATATGAGAGAGGAATATTTAGCAACAAGGGAGAGCAATGGAAAAGACACTTAAACCCTGGCGAGATACGCGCAGTAACTTCCAAATCTATTTAGATAATATGTATAACCGCTACATCAGCGAAAAGAAAAATTACAACGAGGACGACATACTTTCTAAATACGAATACAACAGGCGATATAACGATTGGTTAAGAGTTAAATACCAGAGAGATAGATAACACTCCCCACACACCCACTTCCCCCCCAAAATCCTCTCACATGCACCCAGTGCCTCTGTGAGGGGTTTTTTTTACTTACCCCTACCCTACCCCTTCCGCAAGCATATAACTCAATCCTACAAGCAAGAAATGCTTCTTAAAATACTTCCTCGCTACCAACCGCTTGTGCGCCTTCCGCACTTCCCCTTCTTCCACTATCCAGATTATATTTGCATCCACTAAGTTCTGAATACTCTTTCCAACTGTAGTGCGATTCAATCCACACATCTTGCTCAAATACCCCACCGCATCTCTACTGCTCATACTTTGCACCTTGAATCGTTCACAAAGACAATACAAGACCACCTTATCGGAAGCATTTAAATCTTTTCTATCTAGATGTAAGCGATAGATTCTCCATACCGCTTGCTTGATCTTCGAGAACGAATACTGCGCCACCGCATAGCGCACACATCCGCTTGCTTGCTCCTCACTCGGCACACCGCTCTCAATCCACCAATACTCTTTCATCTCTCTCCCTAAATATGAAACTGATACTAAACTAAAAACTAATACTAAAACTGAAACTAATACTCAATCTTAAATTAAGAGAGTGCGCCTCTGGCGCATCTCTCTATTAGTATAGTATAGTCTGTATGCGCAAAACTTCATCAACTGTTGATGAAAACTTCATCAGGGGTTGATGAAAACTTCATCAACATTACTTCTTCTTTTTGCTCTTTTTACCAAAGATTTTATCCCAGTTTTCGCTGTATTTTTTCTTATTTAATATCTTTCTGGGGCGACTGCCTTTGCTCATGATTCTAATTCCTTATATCCCACACATTCCTTCACACTCATTATCAAACATATCAATTTGACCATGATCTTCTGCATTTCTTAAATCAACTTCCTCTAATGGAATCATTGATCTATGCAAATAGGCCTTGTTTCCTTTTTTCATTCCAGTAATACCATTTCGGATTGCTCTATCAATATTTACGGCATCTTGGAATTCTTCTGGTTCATGCACTTTTAATCTTCGCCATTCAACATCATTGTGATAAGGGCAAAAAGTGCAAGCCGATCTCGGTGGTTCTGGGTAATTATTTTCTGCCATCCACTGTAAACAATGCTCGCGTTTCATACCGAGATCAATCAATGGGTAACGATTTTCATTCCATTTAACTGTGCTTTCTCTCATCCTGGTAATTTCATCTAAGGATATTCCATACCATTGAACGATTAAAACTTCCTTGCTTCTTTGTCTTGGTTTTAATCCCGCTATTTCTCTAAGTTTTTTCTGTACTGGTTTGATTTTGTATTCACTTGTGCATTGTCTCCACAACATACCGCCAACAACATCATCATCTTTGTTGGTTACAAACATTGGAATACCCGCCACTCTCGACTCATCCGACTTGGTTGCTTTGATTAAATCATCACGCAAATTTGAGTGCATAACGCGATATACAGGATAAGATAACTTAGATTCTAAATAATCAAGCCAATCGTAAACGCTTTTAGGTTCTGCGCCTGTATCTGCAAAAACTGCTGCTGTTGGCTTTGGTTTTATCTCTCCATGTTCTGCCATAAGTGCCATAGCTGAAGATTGAACTCCAGCACCTAATGATATTATATGTTTTGGCTCGGCCATACTTTTGGTTCTCCCTTCAAGTTTACAATCATTTCTCTAATTCCTTTGGCAAATAAACTTCGACATAGGCGTTGCAAGCGGGGCAAGATAAATCGGTTACAGTAGAAAATTCATCATTACCCATGACATGATCATCCTCAATCTTTTTGTCGCTACCCCAGATTAAATCCGTTTGGCAATGCCAGCATTTCATGTTTCTTTCCTTAGATGTAATTACCATTTTATTATAACTCTAAAACTTGTTGTGCTGTTCTTGTCTTTTGTAAATTTATATATTCTGCATTTAACTCGCAACCAATCCATTTTCTGCCTAATTCCTGTGCTACCAGTCCTGTTGTTCCGCTACCCATAAATGGATCAAGTACCACACCATTTTTAGGACAACCCGCCAATATACATGGCTCGATTAAATCAGGTGGAAATACAGCAAAGTGTGCGCCTTTAAATGGTTTGGTAGCAATAGTCCATACTGATCTTTTGTTGCGCTTTTCTCTTATGGCCTTAAAACTCCCATCATGCCGACTGCCTTTTTCTGGGTTAGACCATTTACCCTTGTAATAACCTTTTTCCCTTTCAACTTCATGTGTTTTATCGGGAGCATAAATACTATCTTCCTTAATCGCTTCATTATCAAAATAATATTTAGGGTTTTTGCTTAACAAGAAAATATATTCATGTGATTTAGTACAACGATCTTGCACACTCTCTGGCATAGGATTAGGTTTATGCCAAATAATATCTTGGCGTAAATACCAACCATCAGCTTGTAAAGCAAACGCCACTCGCCAAGGTATGCCAACTAAATCTTTTTCTTTTAATCCGTCAATCTTATTGGCTCGTCTTGCCACTTCTTGAGGTAAATCTTGATTCCTGTTACTGACAGTTTGTTTTATCAATGATTGCCCTTTTCCTGGTCTGTAATTGTAATAACTGTCACCCAAGTTAAGCCAAACTGTGCCATCATCACACAACACACGCCTTACCTCTCTAAATACCTTAACTAAGTTTTCAACAAATTCTTCTGGAGTTTCCTCTAAACCTAATTGACTGTCTTTCCTAACTGCACCGCATTTTGGACATTCGTTTTTATAAATAGCATCACCAACAACATTGCCTTGCTCAAACATAGCTTTATGACCAGTTGATGTGTCTTTACTTATTTTTGTAGTTCTCATGTGAGGGCAATTCGGATCGCCACCAATCCATTCACCAGTTCCATAATCACGCAAACCCCAATAAGGCGGTGAAGTGATGCAAGTGTTAATACATTTTTCTGGCAATTCTTTTAATGTTTCTCGGCAATCGCCATACAAAGTTCTATTAGTTTCTAATCCCATGTAATCCCTTTTTCTTCTTTTAATATATCCAATACTGGTGAATCTTTCTCTCTGATTAATGTTTTAATGGAAGTGTCCACATTACCGCTATTACTTTTCACTAAACCAGCTCTGACGACACTGGTTGGATTTGGTTCAATACCTTGCTCCACACAAATTCTTTCCACTTCCTTCTCATTAGGCAACCACATCGCCATAGCAAACCGCATCCCATCCACAATGCTGCTTGCGCCCCGAATACTCGCCCTCGCTTCCATTGCGCTCTCTGTTCCTGCTGTCAGAGCAGTTTTATTCATGTGGTGAATACTTAAAGTGGTGCAACCCAACTGTGCCGATATACTCGCGCAAAACTGACACCACAACTGCGCTGACTCATTGCTGTTACTTATCGGAGAACTTGCAGACACAAAACTTTGTATTGGGTCAAATACCACTAGCTTCAAATCTGGAATACCTTTTAACTCCTCAACAATCTCCATTGCCTGACTGTTTATATTGTCCTCTGACAAGAGAATCATTGGCTTGCCTAAGTCTGCTATGGTTACGCAAAAAACATCGTAAGGCGCATCGAATCGCTTGCCTTCTGGATCAAGTGCATGAATCCTTCGCCACACTTCCTCGCGATTATCCTCTGCACAAAACAATACTGAGTTCCCAGATTGCAAAATACTTTTACCCATAAATGTACCAGTGCCATTGGCAATATTCATGGCTAACTGTAATGCCATAAACGATTTACCAATACCACCAACTGAACTCAATACACCAGGTGTGGATAAAGGGATAAGACGATCAACAAGAAATTGTACCTCTGGTGGCTTACCAATTAACTGTCGTATCTCATATCGCCTTATCCCTAGTTTGCCACCCACTATCTCTGATTTAACTGCATCTAAACCTTTGCTTAAATGCAGATCATTAAAATCACCTTTGACTGACGGCAATCTAATAACTGTATTTCCTAAACTGTTTGCACATTCATTGGCTTTCTTTTCACCCACCCCATTTTCATCATTATCAAATGCCAAAGTTAATTTTGCTTGTGAGTGTTTTCTAAATCTTGTTAATGCTTCGATACCAAAACTTGCGCTAAATACCACTAAAACTGGCAGATTGGTCGCCATGTGTACGCTTATACCAGTAGCCACCCCCTCAACCACAACGCACTCACCCACCTCACCCGCTTGCTTGATGTCGAATCCTATCGGGAATACATTCCCCTTGATCTCTGATGACGATACGAAACGCTTATTTGATTTCTTATCAATGTGCTGCAAGGAACGAATCTCGCCATCCATAGAATAAATAGGAATGACTAGCGTATCTCTATGCTCTCTGAATCCGTAATCGTTCTTAATCCCTTTTGCATCCAGATAAGGATGCTCAGTTAATTCTTTGTAAGTTCCAAATCTCTTTTTGCATAGCTCGGCAACCTCGTCTTGCCGTTTCAATCTTTCTTCCTCTGCTTTGCGTTTGGCTTCTTCTAAATCTGTTTTTAATTTTTGTCTTTGTTGTGGCTCTAATTCATTGACATCAAAATTAGACCATTGCTTTTGTAATCCTGTGCGCCAGTTACCATATACTGCGTTTTGATATTCACCAGTTTGAAAAAACGTATACCAGCCACTTTTCTCGCCATGCTTGTCAGGTCTGTGAGTATTGCCACCGCCTACTTTGACGCGCACTAATTGTCCAGTGGTATCCAAGTAATCAACCAATAATCCATCATTGGTCATTTCATAAATTAGGTCATCAACGGATTTACTTGCACCTCGAAAGTGAAAGTTTTTATCTATAACGATTCCGTCTTTTACATATCGTGTTAAATCAACCATTGTCCTCTATGGAAAAACCTTTATTTGCTTGTTCCGTGCATATCACCAAATATTCTTTGATTGCCTCACGAAACAATCTAACGCGATCATCTTTATCCCACTCATGAATAACAAAAGATTTATTTTCTTTTGCGAGTTTGATGTAAGTGTCTTTTGATGAACTAACTGCATCAATTACTGCGTTATTATTTATCATTGGTGTTTTCAAGGTTTCTCTCTGCCCCGCTTCTAATTGTTCTTTTATCTTTTTTTGGTGCTCTCTGCTACACGCACCATACCATCTATTCTTATAATGAAACAACAGACCGCCAACTGGTTTTAAACAGTATGAACATAATGACGGTCTGTGTTCCAGAAAAGGTCTATTAGAAAGGTATCTCATCATCAAAGTCATCATCTGTATCGGCTGATGCCTTTTTTACAAAATCAGCTTCGGCTTTGATTTGCTCTTTCTTGCTTTGCTTTTTGTTTGCTGCTTTTTCTACTGGTTGGAAGGTGTTACCAAAGTCACTCTTGATTTCTAAGTAACCTCTGTCATTGACAACCAACTCAGCACTACACTTCTTGCCGAGTAATTGTTTCTCAGGATTTGTCAATGTGCCAGTTACACCACACGCATTACCAATCTTGCGCAAAGACTCGATACCAATGCTGATTGCTTTATCACTGGTATCATGCGCCATAGTGCAAGTGTAACTTACATTCATGGTAGTGCCTTCTATCTCAAAGGTAAGTTTGACCGCTTCCCAACCATTGTTTCCAGTGACGATTTCATCGCTAACGAAAGTCATGTTGTGACGGCCTTCTGCTATCTTCGGTTTTGCTTCTACTTCGGCATCAAAATCATGCCCATACTTACTTAAATCGGTCATTATTATTCTCCTTTATTTCCCGATAATTGCTGATCTAATTTCTTGCCAATCAAAAGGCATTTCTTCTGGCAAGGCGTATCTGTTTTTTGCAAGGAACGCTGGCTTTTCTTGTGTGTAAAGCACTCTATCCCCTTGCACCGCTTTTGATGTTGTTTGTCCACCTTTACCTTTAACCTTCACGCTACCAAGTTTAAAGTTAGCAAAGAAACAACAATCACTGTGCTCAAGTATTAAGTCACTTGCTTTTCTATGGAGCTTTAATTCATACCTATCGTATGCTTCAATCTCAGGTGACTCGAAACGCTTGATCTGACTGTGTGCGATTTGAATAATCGTCATTTTCTTTTCATCTCTCAAACGATTAAGAACATCTATGTATTCGCGCCATTGTTTCAACGCTTCTACATAACCACGACCGTATCCAAATTCTTCAATTGATTTCTTGCCATGAATACTGCAAACCTTTTCCCATACCAAAGGCTCTAACCAATCCAAAGAATCCACACACAAAGTTGCGTATTCGTGATCTTCTTCCAGTAATGAATTTAGATTATCAATAAATGAATCATAATCTTTCGATACAGGGAAGTGGTCACATTGGATTTTACCCATACCATCCTCTGTTAATACAAATATGGGTTTATTCATACTGGCAGCGAATGATGTTTTACCAATACCCGCACCCCCATATAGCACCAACTTAGGTGGCTTTAACTGCGTTTTACTTCTTATTGCTTTTAGGCTCATTGTCTTTACTCTCCTCTTTTTGATTGACAATAGATTGTAATTGACTGCTGTAATGCGCACTTAAGATAGAAAGTTTCTCTAATTCAAACTCAGCGTTTGCTTTCACATCACGAATTGCGTTATTAACAGAAGTTAATTTGTTTAAAGTAAATTTACCTTCATCAGATAGATCGTCAATTTTATGCTCGACTCCATCCTCAAAAGAAAATGTTTGTATTTCTTCGCTCATACTGATACCTCATATTGTTTGTATGCCTCGCAAATTTCTTTTGCTCGACAGAAGCGACATTGATCTCTCCCAGCATTAAATACTGGCTCTGGTTCTAAGCAAGCCTCGATAGCTGGCTTTAGAATATTGAAACCCCATTCCACTAGGTTATCCGCAGTTATATCCCATGTGCGAATCTTGCCATCTTTGTGATATGAGGTTGGTTGTGCGATTGTCAATTCCATTGTTGTATTTTCGTTGCCATAACGACCTAACGCACCAAGCGCATAAATCATAAGCTGTGGATTGTTTTCTACATCAACTGGAAATTTACCTGTTTTTAAATCTATTACGGCAATGCGATTTGCTTTTTTGCCAAGTATGGTGGCATCACCTGTTCCCCAACACTCAGGCGATATTTCATCTATGTATAATTTTTCTTCAATTAATAAAGTGCCGTCTAATTCTTCTTTTCTAGTCTTTACATAGTCAACATAGACTTCGGCACATTCAATCATTTGCTTGGTAACTTTAATGTTGAATCCATCTATTTCTTCTTCACGATCTAACCAGTAGTCACTCAATGTGACATTCTCTAATCTATCTTTTAACAACATCTCTACCATGTGGTGAACCAATGTACCTGTAGCTGCGGGTATTGTGGTATCCATAACAAAAGGTATTGATTCAGATAGTTGTATTGAACCAGGACAAGCCATCCAACGCTTCGATGCTGATGGTGAGAATCTACTGTGAGCCATCTTTATGTTCCTTATATAGTTTTGACCACAACTCAGGGGTTATTATCGCTGTGCAATTAAAATCATCTACTGGATAATGATTGCTTGTATGCGGTATTACCACTTGCCATTGTTGCCTGTCTGCTCTGTACCACAAGCAAGGTGTTAGATTTACCTTCCCCGCTTGCTCCCATGTTTGCACCCACCACTGGCGCACATCGCCTTGTGTGATTGCCTTTCTCCTTTTGACTTCTATCGCGTAAGGTTCAGCACCCAATAAATCATGCCCACCGCCATAGGTCTGTGAATAGTTTACTTCCAACTGTATATCAGTAAGGGTCTTGATAACCTCGATTACCTCTCTCTCGCCCCTTCTCCCTTTACTTCTTGAATTCATTTTATTTTGTCGCTTGAATATTTGCTTTCGTATTCTTCAATCTCGCTGACCTTATACAGAACTGTGCCACCAATTTTGGTGTAAGCTGGGCCAATACTTTGTACGCGCCAGTTTTCTAAAGTTCTTGGGGATTTGTGCCAACGAGCCGCAAGTTCTGCTGTCGTCATAAAATCAGAATACCCTTTTTTCTTATTCATTATTTTACCCTTTTCTACACGATTGCTGTATTATATACACATTCAAATCTTAAATGGAAGTTTTTATGAAAAGTAAATTAGCAACGGAAAAACAAATGGGGGGAGATCATTATAAAAAACAAATCCAACCTATTGAATACATTGTGGCAAACAATCTCTCTTTCTGTATGGGTAATGTAGTTAAATATGTTACCAGAGATAAAGAAGATAAAGTGCAAGATTTATTGAAAGCTAAGCACTATATTGATCTTGAACTTGAATTGGTACACAACTGCGATTCTGAGGGTAATCCTCTTTAACTTCCCTGTTTGATATTGATTATAGAACTGCTACCACCATTCGTGATGACTTGATTGACCTTGCCCTCTTGTTCGATTCTTATATTGTATGA
>MDSZ01172313.1_pt1 | contig 10391 bp, 12 predicted proteins | sample 811201 | NCBI WGS metagenome assembly MDSZ01 (sample SAMN05326647, study PRJNA326480) | marine metagenome | isolation source: seawater | place: Indian Ocean: North | collected 2010
CCCCAAACGATTTTTATAGACAGGCTTTATAAAATAAATAAGAATTGATTAATGAACTTTTCTTTAGAAATTGGACCTAAGACAGATATTGATACATTGCCAGAATTAAAAGATGTTTATATAACATTTCTACCTGGTGGTGATCATAAAGAAACTGCCAATCAAGCTGGAGAGTTAGTAAAGAAGGGTTGTAACCCAATACCCCATATACCAGCTCGATCTATTGAAAATGATAATCATCTTAAAGAATATGTTGATATGTGTAAGGACCTAGGAGTAAAACAATGCCTGGTTATAGGCGGAAGTAGAGAACCTGTTGGTAAATTTGAAAGTTCAATTCAACTTCTAGAGACAGGTTTTTTTGATGGATTAAAGATAGGAATTGCTGGACATCCAGAGGGGAGTCCTGATATATCCGATTCAGAATTAGAAAAAGCTATGCAAGATAAAAAGCCTTATGCTGATTATATTGTTACACAATGGTTGATGGATCCACAGCCAATTATAGATTTTATTTCTAAGCAGTCAGTACCAGTTCATGTGGGAATTACTGGGCCACTAAAAATTACAAGCTTGATAAAGTTTGCTAATATCGTGGGAGCAAAAAATTCCATAAACTTCCTTAAATCTAATTTTAGTAAGGCTTTAGATTTAATGAGACCTAAGGACCCTAACGATATAATTGGAAAATTAAAAGATCATACAGATCACTTTCATATTTATACTTTTGGAGGACTTAAAGAAACAAACAAATGGTTGATGGAGAATAATTATGTCTAAAGAGTTTGATTATAGCAAAGTAAGGCACATAACATCAGTAGATCAGTCAGATCGAAAAGTACCTTATAATTTAAGGCAAAGCGGACCAACAAAAGTAGAAATGTTAATATCAACAAGAGTGAGAAAATCACCTTATTGGCATTTGTCAATGCAAGCAGGCTGTTGGAGAGCAACAGTATATAACAGAATTTATCATCCAAGGGGATATGTAAAACCGGAAGATGGTGGTGCAATGGTTGAATATGATGCTATTAAAAATCATGTAACGATGTGGAATGTAGCAGTAGAAAGGCAAATCAGAGTAAAAGGTCCAGATGCAGAAAAATTTGTAGATTATGTAATCACAAGAGATGCGACCAAGATTTCTCCAATGAGAGCAAGATATGTAATTCTTTGCAATGCATATGGTGGTGTTTTAAACGATCCAATTTTACTAAGAATATCAAAAGATGAGTTTTGGTTTAGTTTATCGGATAGTGATATCTCGTTATATTTACAAGGAGTAAATTGTGATAACAGATTTAATTGTGAAATTGAGGAAATAGATGTTTCACCAGTTCAAATACAAGGCCCAAAATCAAAATTATTAATGCAAGACTTATGTGGAGATCATGTAAATTTTGATGATATGCCCTTTTATGGTTTAGCAGAGGCAAAAGTTGGTGGAAGAAGTTGTGTAATATCACAATCTGGATTTTCTGGCGAAGCTGGTTATGAAATTTATTTAAGAGAATCTACTTTATACGCAGAAGATATGTGGAATGCTGTTTTAGATGCAGGCAAAAAACACAACTTGATGGTTATTGCTCCAGCGCACCACAGAAGAATCCAAGCTGGGATTTTATCATGGGGCCAGGATATGGATTACCAACACAACCCTTTTCAATGTAATCTAGGATATCAAGTTTCTCTTTCTGGTAAAGGAGAGTGGAACAAAAAAACTGACTATGTAGGTAAAAAAGTTTTAGAGCAAATGAGAGATGATCTAAGAGCTGGAAAAAAACCTTACAAACTTCAGTTAGTAGGCATGGAGCTAGGAGGAAAACCAATAGAAGAATATGCGCCAGATTTTTGGTTAATATCTGACGAAGGTGGTGGTGAGCCAATAGGGTTTGTAACGTCACCTTGGTATCATCCTGAAAAAAAAGTTAACATAGCTATGGGATATGTTCCGTACGATGGAACATTAAATGCGAATGGTTTTCCTAAAGGGAACCCTGGATCTAAGTACAAAGTACATTTACCAGAAAAATATGCAGATAAACCAGGTAAACCAGTTGATGCTGTAGTTGTAGATATTCCTTTCACAGAATCTTACAACGCTAATACCAGAGAAGTAGTTAAAGGTTAAAAAGCTTTCAATTTGTATATGCTTGCTGAGTTTTTAAATATTTTTTTTAAATCTTTAAAATTAGACAGGTCACTTTATAAAGAAAATAAATATTTTGGAGAAGCTGCAATATACTTTGCTGGTTTAATAATGATACTAGATGGTGTTGCGGGTGCAGTCGCTGCTAATACAATTATAAAAACATCTGTTGGTTTATCAGGATTGACTGCTATTTTAACATGGTTCATATGGGCAGTATTAATTTACGTAATTGGAGTAAAAATATTTCCAGATAAAGAAAGTAAAATAACATTTAAAAGAATTTTAATTTCTGTGGGGTATGCTCATGCACCAGGATTAGTTAGATTTTTTGCAGTAACACCTGAACTAGTAATACCAGTAATATTTTTAACTCAATTTTGGATATTTGCGTCTTTAATTATAGCAACAAAACAAGTCTTAAATTTAAAATCCAATTTCAAATCATTTGGAATTATATTTTTATCTTTTTTAATTATTGTATTTTTGTCGGTCACATTTGTTATGAGTAAAATGAATACCTTGCCAGTATCTAATGCTGTTTAGATAGGAAAAATTGTTTTTGAAATTCTACAAGACTCACAGTATTTAAAGCCTGTTAAAATAAAATTATTTACAACAGATTGATCTTCTTTTTTGCAATTTTCACAAATCTTATTAATTTCATTTTCTTGATATTCACTAATAATTACTTTATCTGATTTATTCATTTTATTATATTTATTTATAAACTATTATAATATTAAATTATGAAAAAAAAGGTTTCAATAGTCATGGGCAGTCAGTCTGATTTTTCGACAATGAGATATGCCTCTAAAGTATTAACTCAACTAAAAATTAAATTTGAAACTCAAATTGTATCTGCTCATAGGACACCAAAAAGGATGTTTGAGTTCGCCAAAACAGCTGAAAAAAAAAATATTTCTTTAATAATAGCTGGTGCTGGGGGATCTGCTCATCTTCCGGGCATGATAGCGGCTATCACCCATATACCTGTCATTGGTGTTCCAATAGAAAGTAAAAAACTAAAAGGTTTGGATAGTTTATTATCCATTGCACAAATGCCAAAGGGTATTCCTGTAGCTACTGTGGCCATAGGAAAAGATGGCGCGATCAATTCTGGATTATTGGCAGCATCCATTTTATCAATAACCAGTACTGATGTTAAAAAAAATTTAATCAAATGGAGAAATAATCAAACTAAGTCAGTTAAGAAAAAACCACTTTGATGAATAAAATATCTCTAGGTATCGTTGGTGGAGGTCAATTAGGTAGCTTGATTGCCACAGCTGCAAAAAAACTTCAAATTAAAACAGTAATTCTATGTGATGACAAAAATGCACCAGGAAAAATATTTTGCGACGAATTTATTTATGGTGGATATGAAGATAAAGCTATTTTAAATTTATTTTTAGAAAAAGTTGATGTGATTACTTATGAATTTGAAAATATACCTTTTGAAACATTAAATTATTTAAATAACAATAAAAAAGTTAACCCATCTCCAAAAATTAATAGAATAGTTCAAAATAGAATGTATGAAAAAGATTTTATAAATAAATGTAATATTAGAACTACTATTTACGATCAAATAAAAGACAAAGAACAATTAAAGTATAGTTCAAATTTAATACCTGGAATCCTAAAAACTTGTACTATGGGTTACGATGGAAGGGGTCAACATAAAATTAATTCTGTAGAAGATATAGATAGATTAAATATTGATTTCAAAATTGACTACATTTTAGAAAAAATGGTGAATTTAAAAAAAGAAGTTTCAGTAATAATTACAAGATATGGTCATCAACAATACGAAATTTATGAACCTATCGAAAACTTACACGAAGATCAAATCCTTAAAAATTCGAAAATTCCAGCTGATATAAGTGAAGATTTATCACAAAAAGCAATTGATTGGGCAGGTACAATAGCAGAGGAGCTTGGATATATCGGGACTATGTGTGTTGAGTATTTTATCGATCAAAATGATAATCTTTATGTTAATGAAATCGCTCCAAGAGTCCACAATTCAGGACATCTTACAATCAATGCATACAACGTAAGTCAATTTGAAAATCATGTAAGATCTGTTTGTAATCTAGAGAGGATAAAATTAAAAAAATTAAGTAATGCGAAGATGATAAATCTTATTGGAAATGATATTAAAATTTATAGAAATAAAAAGCTAAATGACGGTGAGTTTTTTTATGATTACATGAAACAAGAAATAAAGGAAAAAAGAAAAATGGGTCATTTGACCATTTTGGTCAATTAATTTTTTGAATTAAAGATACATCATTATTTGTTGGTTTGTTAACATTTTTTGAAATTTCATGAAAATCTAGATTGGGTTTATTGCAGTCTTTCAAAAAATTTGATCCATTAAATTCTAAGTTTAAATAATTGCTTACATCTTTTTCATATAAAATCACCGGTTGGCGATGATGTATAGGTAATATTTTTGAAGATGCTTTTTCTGTAATTAAACAAAATTGATCTTCATCATAAATTGCTGCGAAATAAATATTTTTTTTATCTGATCTATAAATATAAAAAGGCATTTTTTCTTTCTGGTCCCTTTTCCATTCATAAAATCCATCTGCTATTGCAATACATCTTTTTGTTTTTATTAACTTTTTAAATGATATTTTTTCATTAATAGTTTCTAGTCTAGCATTTATTAAAGGTTTAAAATCTTTATTCTTCGCCCAAGACGGTACGATGCCCCATTTTTTATTTTCTAATGTATTTCCATTAATATATTTTTTTATTACTGGTAAAATTTGTTGCGGATGAGCATTATAATTATCAATATCTTTGACATTTATTGATTTTTTAACAAGATTTAATGATTTTGACACTGGACTTGTTATAACATATCTTCCACACATTTTTTTTCTTTATAAAATTAATCATTAGATTATATGATTTACAAAAATATGGAATTAAAACCCAACAATTTTGATAATAAAGAAGTACACGAACTATTATCAAGACATTTTATTGAATTAAGATCTGTTTCGCCTGAAGGTAGTACGCATGTTTTGGATATTGACGGATTGAAATCGCCGAGTATTAAATTTTGGAGTTTCTGGGATAAAAATAATCTGATTGGTTGTGGTGCTCTTAAATTGATTGATAAAACACATGGTGAATTTAAATCAATTAGAATTTCAAAAGAGTATCAAAATACTGGTTACGGAAAAAAATTACTTAATGAATTATTTAAAGAGGCAAAAAAATTAAATATTATAAAAATAAGTGTTGAAACTGGTTCAGGTGAATTTTTTTTGCCCGCTAGAAAGTTATTTTTGTCTTCAGGTTTTAATCCATGTAAGCCATTTGCTCATTATACTGATGATCCTAATTCAAAATATTATAATAAATATTTATAAATTTGATTTAGTCTTCTGAAATTATATTTCTGGTTTTATTTATATTAGCCTCTAGTAGATCAAGAAAATCTTTTTCAAATTCTTCAGAAACTAAATTATTTTCATTATTTAATTTTTGTGAGATAAATTCTGTTGTGCTCATACCAGTTTCCTCCTCAACAGCTTTATTTGCACTAAAGCTAAGGCTTGCTTGCGCAATGTTCCCTGTGGATACCAATGTAATTGCTGGACCAAGCATTGCCGATGATTGAACGCACCCATTCAAAAAAAAAGTAATTAATAAGATTATTAATGATTTATTTTTATTCACTCGGTAATTTTACTAATTATTATACACAACTCAAGATGGAAACTTAATTAACAACCATTTTGGACTATTTTCTTTGGATTACAAATAACTCGTTGTTAAAATACAGTCCTTTATGTTTGTTAACAATTTTTTGAACTATGTTTTGATAATTTTTGGATTTTTCCGCTTTGAAAATTTGCTCATCTGTTATTTGGTTTACATAAACGGCAGCATTCCATGCAGAAAAAATTACAGAAGTAGCAATGCCTCCAGAAACTTCATTTGGCAATGCTCTTAACATGTATTTGAATTTTGTAGATTTATGAAACTTAATTTCTTTTAAAATTTCTTTATCTAAATTTGATTTAATATACTTGACTATTGACGGGTAGAGAGATGGAAAAGGATTCTCTTTCGGCCAAACTTTTTTAATAATTTTATTTGCAGGATCCCCTCCGCAAGCATGTACAACGACTAATTTTCCATTTTTTTCCAAAGATTTGATCATGGGCTCAATTACAAATTTAACTTTTTTTTCAGCTGTCACTCTAGATCTGTAAGGTTGAGAAGCTATAATTATGTCGTAATAGCTTTTTCCATTATTTTTTTTTGGAATTACATCTTTAAGCATAAATTCTTGGTCTTTTCTATAAATTACTATTACAGATGGCTCTTTGTAAGTTGGATTACCAGTTTTTGGATTTCTTTCTACCTGCCATTTTTTTGCTAAGAACTCCCGATTTAATTTTCTAAGTTGTGAAGAAAAGTCTAAAGACGAGCTACCAGTGAGTTTTACTACTTTCCAATTCATCTTCTTTTGTTTAGACTTATTATTTGATTTAAGATTAGTTGACTCAACATAATTTAAGTTTGATATTACAAATACAGTGTTTTTATGCTCAACAAATCTGTCAGGCAATTTCTCCAATCCTAGTCTCACATCTTCCATGCTTATTTCTTTTGTTGAAACAAGAAGAGGTATATTGGGCATTTTCTGATGGCACTGTCTCATTACGCTCATTAATAATGATCCATCACCCATTCCAGCATCAAATAATTTTAAAGCTGGAAATTTAGGTTTTACACTTTGAATTATAGGCTTAAGATTATCTGCAATTCTATTTTTTTCATTTGTTGTTGTTACAAACAATAAATATTTTTGTCTATTATCGAAAAACCGGAAATTTTTTTTCATATTTGAAATTTCTTTAGAAATTAAAAAGATATAATTTAAATTATTTCTTTAAAATTGAAAGAATAAAGTATAATTAAATGTCTCTAAAAATATAAAAAAAATGAAAAATTTTAAATCTGACATTGAAATAGCCAGAAAAGCGAAACTCAAGCCAATTAAAAATATATTAAAAAAACTAAAAGTACCTGATAAATCATTTGCATTTAGCCCAATGGGTAGACATATAGCGAAAATTAATTTTGAATTTATTAATAAATTAAAAAAAAAAAAAGATGGAAAATTAATTTTAGTAACTGCTATTTCTCCAACTCCTGCAGGAGAAGGAAAAACAACCACATCAGTAGGGTTATCTGATGGATTAAATAAAATCGGCAAAAAATCAATTGTATGTTTGAGAGAACCAAGCCTAGGTCCCTCATTTGGAATGAAAGGTGGTGCTGCTGGAGGAGGATATTCACAAGTTGTTCCAATGGAACAGATAAATTTACATTTCACGGGTGATTTTCATGCAATTACCTCTGCTCATAATCTTTTGTCTGCATTAATTGATAATCATATTTATTGGGGTAACAAACTGGGTATCAATGAGAAACGAATTGTTTGGAAAAGGGTAATGGACATGAACGATAGAGCATTAAGATTTATAGACATTAATACTAAAGGTGTTGCCAAACATTTACCACGTGAAGATGGATTTGATATTACTGTTGCATCAGAAGTAATGGCAATATTTTGCTTAGCAAATAACTTAGAGGATCTCGAAAATAGAATTGCTAATATAACAATAGCTTATACAAAAGATAACAGACCAATTTTTGCTAAAGATTTAAATGCACAGGGTCCCATGACAGTTTTATTAAAAGAGGCTTTAAGACCAAATGTAACTCAAACTTTGGAGCAAAACCCAGCTATAATTCATGGAGGACCTTTTGCAAATATTGCTCATGGTTGCAATTCTGTAATTGCGACTAAAACTGCACTTAAATTATCTGATTATGTTGTGACTGAAGCTGGTTTTGGAGCAGATTTAGGCGCTGAGAAATTTTTAAACATTAAATGTAGAAAATCAAAAATTGTACCTAGTTGCGTAGTTATTGTTGCCACAGTTAGAGCACTTAAAATGCATGGAGGAGTAGAAAAAGAACATCTTAAAAAAGAAAATATTAAAGCTTTGGAAAATGGTATTGTAAATTTAGAAAGACATATTGAGAATATAAAAAAATTTGGTCTACAACCAATTATAGCTATAAATCATTTTATTTTAGACACAAAGCGAGAAATTCAAGTAATAAAAGATTTTAGTAAAAAAATTGGAGTTGAGGTCAGTGTAAGCAAACACTGGTCAGATGGTGGTAAGGGAGCAAAAGATCTTGCAAAAAAAGTTATAAAAATTTGTAACAAATCAAATACTAAAAAATTTAATTATCTGTATGAAGAAAATTTACCTATTTGGAAAAAAATAGAAAAAATCGCAAAAGAAATTTATAGATCTAATAAAGTAACCGCATCTGAGGAAGTTAAAAGACAAATTGAAGAATTTGAAAAAAATGGATTTAATAAACTACCAGTATGTATTGCAAAAACACAATATAGTTTTTCTGTGGATCCAAAACTTAAAGGTGCACCCATAAATCATGAAATCCCAATAAGGGAAGTTAGATTGTCATCAGGTGCAAATTTTATTGTTGTGGTTTGTGGATCAATTATGACAATGCCTGGTTTACCTAAAATACCTGCTGCAGATAAAATTAAAATAAATAAAAAAGGTGAAACAGAGGGACTATTCTAATTATTATAAATTATCCCAAAATACTTTTGCTAAATTTGTACCAGTTAATTGTTTATATTGTGGCAAACCTGTAGGTGAAGTAACATTAATATCTCCAATCAAATATCCTCCAACGAAGTCTATGCCAGCAAAATAAATTTTGTTCTTTAAAAGATCTTTAGCTATTATTTTTGAGATTCTATTTTCTTTGTAATTCAATTTAGTAGAAACTGCCTTACCACCCTGAGATAAATTCGATAGAATAGAATTTTTTTTTGGTATACGTCTTATTGCGCCGCAAACTTTACCATTAATAATAAATACTCTTTTATCACCCTGTTCTACCTGCGGGAGAAACTTTTGGACCATTACATGCCCTTTTCTACTTATATATTGATTAATTTTGCTTTTATTTAACTTTTTATTCAAAAATAAAATTTCTTTTCCTGCATAACCATCTATTGGTTTGAGCACGACTTTTTTATACTTTTTGTAAAAAGTGTAAATTTTTTGTATATTTTTAGTAAAAATTGTTGGTGGCATAAATCTAAAAAATTTAGTTGAATAAAATTTTTCAGATACATTTCTAATTGATATCGGATTATTAATTATTTTAACTGAGTTAATAATTTTTTCTAAATATAAAGTTGAAATAACATAATCCATGTTAAATGGAGGATTTTGCCTTACTAGTAAATAGTCTGATTTTGATAAATCCAATTCTGTTTTTTTAATTATTTTGTAAAAAACTTTTTTTTCATTTGAAAAATTTACAAAGTAGCCTTTTGCGAATACTCTTGTATTTTGTATTGATAGATTCTTTGTTTCATACCAAAATATTTTAAAACCTCTCTTTTGTGCCTCTGAGCAAAGTAAAAGGGTAGTATCAGTTTTGATATTTATACTACTTAAAGCATTTGCTTGTACCGACAGAATTTTTTGTTTTTTTTTCAATTTATGCTGTTTTAATTAATTTTTCTGCTTTTGTTTTTTTTTCAGAAATAATATTTTCTATATTTTTTAAATATATTTTTTCATTATTTCCTTTTTTGTTTATTTGACTTCTATCCTCTAAGCCTCTTTTACAGACTTCTAAAAAAATTTTAGACCAATATAGTATGTTTTTGCCACATAGTTCGGTGTTTAGTCCTTTTTTAGGTGCATCAAAGTAAGCATTTAATACATTGTCTGGCTTCCATTTTTTTATTATATCTAATCCCTCTTCTAAATTCCCATAAATTAAACCAGTATAAAATGCGGGTGATGCACAATGGCAGTCCCACTCACAGGCATCTATGGATCTGATTTCTAAATACTGTTTTAGTCTAACATCTGTAAATATTGTGCTCAAATGTGTTTCTAAATCTTTTTTACTGGGACTTATGTTGTCAATTTCATCTATCTTGTTTTCAATAAAATCTTTAAATGTGTAATTGTTAGGTGATAAATAGTTATTACTTTTTATTATAAATAACAACGGAAGATTTAAACAGTAATCAGCATATTTTTCAAATGTCATGTCCTCTAAAAATAATTTTGGTAGTCCGCCTCTAGATGTGTTCTGCCAAACATATGATCTATATGACAAATAATTA
>MDSZ01180185.1_pt1 | contig 10391 bp, 9 predicted proteins | sample 811201 | NCBI WGS metagenome assembly MDSZ01 (sample SAMN05326647, study PRJNA326480) | marine metagenome | isolation source: seawater | place: Indian Ocean: North | collected 2010
CCTATGGCATAGCCAGAAAAAGGCAGATCGGCAAGTGCCTGAGCGCAGGCGACTCTTAAATCCGAATAAGTTGAGCCTTGGACGATTCCGAAAACCTGATGCCCCCTTTCCAAAAAACCCGAATGCTCAGCGTGCCCAAGAAATTCTTTTGCCCATCGAATTGTTCGATCGACTGCAGTCGCACAAGCTACTTTATCGCAAGGAAAAGGTGGGCATTCATCTAAGACCATTGCGATATCTGTACCCAATTCCGCTTGAATTCGAAAGCAGGACTGTGGACTCAAAAATAATTTTCGCCCGTCCAAGTGGGACTTAAAATGTATCCCTTCATCGGTGATTTTCCTCAAATCAGACAAGCTAAAAACTTGAAAACCCCCACTGTCCGTCAGAATTGGCTTTTGCCAATTCATGAAAGCATGCAGCCCTCCTAATTTCTCAATTAGTTGAGAGCCCGGCCTTAAATTCAGGTGATAAGTATTGCCTAAAATAATCTGTGTATTAATCTCATCCAATTGCCGAGACGTTACTGCTTTAACTGTGGCCTGTGTTCCCACCGGCATAAAGATCGGAGTTTGTATCACTCCGTGAAGTGTGGTCAACTCGCCACGGCGAGCATTATTTGATTTTGCAGTAAGTTTAAACACGAAATGTTAGAGGTTGTGAAAAAAAACCGTTGTGGTCGGATAAACAAATTAAAAATGCTTCTGCCTTGCAAGTTCTTTGCCGACAGATCTAAATTAAATCATGAGCTTAAACCCGCCACAGCCTTCAAGTGATCGAGAAATCGTACAGAATAATTTATCGATTGCCCTCGTTGTCGCTCGCTATAATTTAGATAGGGTCGAAGAATTATTATATCACACAGTTGAGGGCTTAAAAGCTACAGGCCATGAGCAACCACTCATTGCGCGAGTGCCCGGCTCCACTGAACTTGCCTATGCCACTTCAATAATAGCCCGAAAGCAATCAATCGACGTAATCATAGCTTTAGGTGTAGTCATTGCTGGAGCAACTGAGCACCATTCAGTAATTGCCTATTCGAACGCCCTCGCTCTAAATCAAATTTCTCTGGAAACAAAAATACCCATCATCAATGGCGTAATCGTAACTGCAACTGATAAAGAAGCTGAAGAGCGCTGTGGACCAAAGATCAATCGAGGTAAAGAATTTGCTCAAGCTGCCTTGGAAATGGCAGAATTTAAAAACAAATGGACTCAGAAAACCCAGTAAAAAAACCCTCTTCAAGGCGGGCTAACCGCATGGCGTGCATTCAATTTCTCTATCAATGGGAAGTGAATAAGCCTGAAGAATTGCTCGATAGCTTGAGGATTTTTCTAGAGGATCAAGAAGAGGGACGAGACTACTACACCTTTGCCGAATCTTTAATTCTCGGAGTGATAGAACACATCGATCATTTAGACAAAGAGATCGCCCAGTATGCCAGCAATTGGAAACTTGAACGAATAGCTAAAGTTGACTTAGCTATCTTACGCCTTGCTGTTTACGAACTCCACCACCGCTTGGACATTCCGCCGATCGTCATCATAAATGAAGCGATTGACTTAGGGAAAACCTTTTCCAACACAGATTCTAAACGATTCATTAACGGCATTCTCGATCAGGTTAAAAATACAATTCAACGACCCTTGAGAAAAGCAAATCACAAAGAATAATGATTGGTGTTTTTAAAAAGTTTTCGGATACATTTGGGAGTATTTTTAAGGGGAATACCATAGATGCAGAATCCTTAGAAACACTAGAAGCTCTCCTCTACAATGCAGATTTTGGTACTGAAACCGTTGAGAAAATTATCGGGAAAATTCAATCCGAACTTAAAAAAAACCCTGATTACAAAACAAACACCAGTGTCTCCATTGCTAAAGCAGTCGTTGAGTCTCAATTACTCGGTTCCGAAGGCAAACTCAAATTCCCCTTTACACAAAAACCAAAGGTGATCCTCTTAATTGGAGTTAACGGTGCAGGCAAAACGACGACTTCGGCTAAATTAGCCCACCGCATTCAAAATTGCGGTGGTTCTGTTTTACTCAGTGCCTGTGACACCTTTCGTGCAGCCGCCAATGAGCAAATAAAGTCTTGGGCAGAAAAGCTCAATGTAGATCTGATCTCCAGTCAGATGGGAGCCGATTCAGCAGCCGTTGCTTACGATAGTTTAGAGGCAGCTCGCAAGCGCGATCGAGATCTTTTAATCATCGATACAGCGGGGCGCTTGCACACAAAAAAGAACTTAATGAATGAATTAGAAAAATTAGAGCGTGTATTGAAAAAACAAGACGCTGACACCGATATTGAGAATTGGTTGGTTATCGATGGCAGTTTAGGTTCTAATTCAATTGATCAAGCCCTTGCCTTTAACGAGGTAATTCCATTGCATGGACTAATCCTAACAAAAATGGACGGCAGTAGTCGCGGCGGATCCTTGGTCGGGATATATAACCGCCTCAAGATCCCCATTTACTTTATCGGCACGGGAGAAGGGCTTGAAGACTTGCAACCCTTTTGTATTGAAAATTATACTCAGGCTTTATTTATGACATTATAGTGATGGCGGAAACACTAACAGTTGAACTTGGAGCGCGCTCCTACACCATTTATTTTACTGAAGTAGAAGAACGACTCAGAACCTGTATCACCGAACTAAAAAAACAAGACAGAATCTGTTACTGCATTACCGATGCTAACGTGTATTCCTCATACGAATCCTACCTTGAGGGACTTGGTTTTGCTCCGCAGCATATTTATACCCTAGCCGAAGGAGAAGAGTCAAAATCCATCCCAAGCTATACAAATATTCTCTCCTTCCTCGCCTCAAATTCAGCAAATCGCGATGCTGCTTTATTTGCCTTCGGGGGAGGTGTCGTCGGTGATTTAGTTGGCTTTGTTGCCGCCTCCTATTTGAGAGGTATTGATTTTTATCAAATTCCCACCAGCTTATTGGCTATGGTAGATAGTTCCGTTGGAGGCAAAACGGGCATTAATTTACCCGAAGGGAAAAACCTTGTCGGTGCTTTTTGGCAACCAAAGGCGGTATTTATCGACACTGCTTTTCTCAGAACTTTAACTAAAGATCAATTTGCCTCGGGCATGGCGGAAATCATTAAATACGGCCTCATCGCCGACTCGGACCTCTTTGCTCAGATCGCGGAGAAGGACAGTCTTCAAGCTGATGACCTTGAGCTACCTGCCATTATTCGCCGTTGCTGCGAAATTAAGGCAGAAATTGTAGCGTTTGATGAAAAAGAAACCGCGAGTTCCGATGGTCGTGCATTATTAAACCTCGGTCATACTTTTGGTCACGCCATCGAAAATATTTCCGGTTACGGAGACTATTTACACGGAGAAGCGATCTCCATTGGAATGTATTGCGCTAGCTTGCTTTCGGAAACGATCGATTCTCCATTCCGTTCAGCCGATACGGAAAAAATTCTGGACTGCTTGAAGAAACAATCGCTTCCCACTACTCTTAGAGCTCCCCTTTCTATCGAATCCCTTAATACTGCCATCGCTCGAGATAAGAAAAACCGCGCTAGTGGTATTCGCTATGTCACCATGGAAATGATAGGCAGGGCCCGCACCGTTGATGGGATAGATCCCGAAACAATCTATCGCATTTGGAAGTCTGTCGGAGCAGTGGGCTGAGAGTCGCTTAAAATTTGATCACTAAATAGCTGATACTACCGCGATACCAAATGTAAAGCCGATTGGCTTTACCTTGATCAAGGCGTTCCCAAACTTCCTCTGGTGTACTCACGGCTTCTCGATTCACTTCCATGAAGATCATATTTGGAAGAATACTGCGAGCAAAGGGGGAATTTGAGTCCACGTCAGAAACTAAGACCCCAGAAATTTCTTTGGGAACAGATAACTGTTCGCGTGCAGCCGAATCTAAGGTGATCAAACGCACACCCTCTAATAATACATTATCACTCGCACCGGCGAGGGAATCCTCAATATTGCCCAAAATGACTGGAATCTCCATGCGTTCACCTTCTCTGTAAAGGTGAACGATCACCTCTGAGTCCGGAGACATTTGTGACACTTTTAATCGCAAATCTTGGAAGGAGAGAATCTTTGAATCGCCAATTTGCACAATGATATCACCGTGTACAATACCCGCTCGCTCGGCAGGAGAATCCTTTAGCACTTCGGTGACCAGAGCACCCTCAGTTGACTCCAAACCAAAGGCCTCCGCAATATCTGTAGAAATATTTTGAGAAGTGAGTCCAAGCAATCCTCTGGGGACGGCTCCCACTTCGACTAACTTTTTCATCACATCGAGAACAATATTCACGGGTATGGCGAATCCGATGCCAATACTGCCGCCAGTACGAGAATAAATAGCCGTATTTATGCCAATTAAACGACCGTACGCATCAATCAGTGCCCCGCCCGAATTGCCCAAATTAATTGAGGCATCCGTCTGAATAAAGTTTTCGTAGGCTCCTTGCCCAAGAATACCTAATGAATGCCGTCCAGTCGCTGATACAATGCCTTGGGTCGCAGTGATTCCAACTTCAAGGGGATTCCCAATAGCAAAGACTACATCACCAACACGTATCTGATCACTGTCAGCGACACTAATTGAATGAATGGCGGAGGCAGACTCTATCTTTAATACAGCCACATCTGTCTTTTGGTCAGAGCCAATTAATTTAGCCTCAAATTCTCTCTTATCATGTAGACGAATGCGAATCTTGTCTACAGGCTTACCCCGCTGATCATGAACCACATGGTGGTTGGTCACGATATAGCCCTTGTCGGAAACGATAACTCCTGATCCAGCTCCGTAGGGTCTCAATTCTTTTTCATCGGGTTCCCTCGCTTTAGAATTAGGATCCTCATACAAATCGGGAACCGGAAAGCCAAACTGTCGAAAAATCTCAGGAATTCCATTTGGCATACGATTGGCATACGGTGTTTCATATTTTTCTGTGTAAACGCTTACTACAGATGGTGTCGCTTTTTCTAAGGTATCTGCATAAGAGAAAGGTATGTTTTCTGGCTTACTCGCTACCGGATTGAGCAAGATCTCTTCAATGATGACTTTTTCCGCAATCTCACTGGATTTCTCCAGCCCCTCATCCGCACATGCGGATAGGAATAGTATTGTAGAGAAAGCAAATAAAACCACGATTTGAATTTTGGAATTCATAATACAGAATAATATAATTAAATTGTTAAACTTTGATTATAGTCAGATGCATCTAAAAGCCATTTATTTCGAATAATCCTGTCACACTTTCATTTTTATGTATGCGCTTAATTGCCTCACCAAGTAATTTGGCTACGCTAAGAACTTTAATTGGTATACCTTTTTTCTGTAAGACCGATGTCGTATTGGTCGTTATTAATTCATCTAAAACACCTTCAGATAGGCGCTGATAACCACGATCGTTAAGCACGCCGTGGCTTACTGCGGCATAAACTTTGCGCGCGCCGTTTTTTTTCAGCAACTCGGCAGCAGCACATAAGGTTCCTGCGGTTTCTGTCATGTCATCAACTATGAGTACATCGCGCCCTTCGGTATCACCAACCAAAGAAACCGCTTCAACTGTTTCCGCATCGGTTCGCCGCTTGGCAATGAAACCCAAGGGTACCTTTAATAAATTCGCATAGGCTGCCGCCATTTTCATGCCGCCTACATCAGGTGAAAATAAAGTTAAATTATCACGATCAATATGCTTTAAGTAGTCAAACATTACTGGGGATGCGTAGAGATGGTCAACGGGGATATCAAAGAAACCTTGTATTTGCTGAGCGTGCAAATCAACAGTAATCACTCGAGAGGCACCGGCTGATACCAAGAGATTAGCGACTAATTTTGATGTGATCGGCACTCGGGGCTGATCTTTTCTATCTTGCCGTGCATAGCCATAAAAGGGAATAACAGCAGTGATGCGATTGGCCGATGCTCGCCTAGCGGCATCAATCATAATGAATAACTCCATCAAGTTTTGATTTGCAGGATTTGAAGTTGATTGAATGATAAAAACATCCATCCCGCGAATATTCTCTTCAATTCGAACAAAACTCTCGCCGTCGGGAAAACTATTCACGGTAGCATTTCCTAAAGGGGTGCCCAAATAGTCACATATCTCTCGGGCGAGTGAAGGGTTTGAATTTCCACAAAAGATTTTAAGTGCCGTCTGCATATAATGATACAAAAGGATTAATCTTTATTTATCAATGCTTCTATTGCTTTAAATCGCTTAAATAATTTTGGCAACTTTTGAGAGAGTGCACTAACTCTCCAATATAAGAATTTAGGCATTGCCGGCTCCCCCATCACTGTACTGTTCGCCTCAAGTGAACTACAAACGAGAGAACACGGTCCAACAACAGAATTTGCCCCCACAGAGAGATGTCCGGTAACACCCGATTTAGCCGCTAATATAACACTATCTGCAATTTGAGCACTTCCAGCAATGCCCGATTGAGCGATAAGCAGGCAGTGTTTTCCAATATGCACATTGTGAGCAATTTGAACAAGATTATCAATTTTAGTACCTTTATCTATAAAGGTGCGTCCTATTCGTGCCCGATCCACCGTGCTGTTCGCCCCAATATCTACATGGGAAGCCGTTTCCACGATCCCAATTTGAGGAACACGCTCATGATTGCCATCAATCTGAATATATCCATAACCATCAGATCCAATTATAGAACCTTCGGAAAGACGATTACTTTCCCCTATGATACAATAAGCACCTACAACTACTTGAGATCCAATGTATGTAGCATCTCCTATTTGAGCATTCTGACCAACGGTCACTTGACTAACTAATGTCGCTGCTCCCACCTCGGCTCCTGCTTCAATAACTGACAATGGCCCTATATAGGCTTCTGGGGAGATCACAGCCGAGGGATGGACAACCGCCGAGGGATGGATCCCAGATTCCGGTCGAGGCATCAAACCAGATTCAATTTCTCGACAGAGCCTGGCTAAGCTCAACGAAGGGTTTTCCACTGCTAATAATAACTGCCCTGGCTTGGGCTCAATAGAGTGCCCTTTGGGTACAATGATAACAGATGCTTGGGAATTCTCTAAATCTTTCTTATACTTATCACTGTAAAAAAAAGATAGATCCCCTTCATTAGCCTCAGATAAAGAAGCTATGCCTTCAATTGATCCATCGAAATTGCCTGCTGTTTCTGCAGACTCACCGATGCCTTCTAAAATAAATTCCAATGAATAAGAGAGACTCATCCGGAAGGTATTATTTAAGGTTTGTAATCTAGATCGGCAAGTATTGGAGGCAATTAGCTTATTTGTTTAATTCAGCGATGACTTTATCGGAGATGTCTAAATCTTCATTGGCAAAAACTACGCTGGCCGTTGCCAAAATAATATCGATGCCCTCTTTTTTAGAAAACTCTTGAACGACTTCTAATGCGCGATCTTGGAGTGGTGCCAGATCTTTCTGCTGTCCATTCTGAGCGAGCTCTTGGGCTTGTTGAGTAAATTGTTGCAACTGTGTCTGCTTATTTTGAAGCTTGGTTTGAAGCTCAATGATTTTTGAGCGAGCTTCGTCTCGAGCAGACTCACCCAAAGCTGGGTTATTGGAACGCGCATCCGCTTCTCTAGCTTCAGCAATGATATTTGTAACTTCTTCCTGCATCTTCGCAATCTCTTCTTCAATTGGAGCAACAGCAGCTCGGACTTTTTCGACTGCTTGATTAAATTCAACGTATTCAGAAAGTACTTTTTGTACATCGACCGTTGCAATTGAGGCTGCGTTTACCGAGAACAATCCTGACAGCAATGCACAGGATAAGACAATAAGAGTTTTAAGTAATTTATTCATTTATAAATATAATTTTGAATGATAACGTGGTTGGATATTGAAATTAATAGCGTGTGCCAAAAGAAAAATGAAACTGAGGGGTGTCAGAAAGATGGCTAGGATGGTTTAAAGGAATGCCATAATCAAGCTTTAAAGGAGAACCCATCATTAAAATTCGAGCGCCAAAACCGATGTTATCCGCATAATTATCAAATGTAAAATCTGATTCCTGCTTATTGACAAAGCCACCGTCGTAGAAAAACACAAAGCCAAAAGATTCGGCAACATGGAATAAGTACTCTGCTGAAAGGAAACCATAGGTATGTCCACCCGCGCTTTCATTGCTGTAGATCGGCGCACTGTTAGGATCGCTTGGATCGCTCAGCCCATCCGTTGACCTCGGTCCGATATCTCGATAATCGTAGCCACGCAAGGTCTCGGGGCCTCCCAAGAAAAAGCGATCATAAAATGGAGCTTCATCATCCTCTTCTAGGGGAATAATCAGACCAATCCGGCCGATGAGTGATAGACTTTGCTCCCACAAATCAAGGGTGGGCAAAAACTGAGCAGTGCGTAGATCCAACTTAAAGTAATTCACATCACCTCCAAGCCCAGCAAATTCACTTTGCACGGAACTCCGGTTTCCACTTCGAGTGAAAAGCAGGCGATCTCGATTATCTCTAAGTAGAGTTAACCCCATTTTCGAAACACTTTCTTCTCCTACAGCAGCTTGGAATACATCGGCGGTTCCATCTTCATCAGTCAAATAAGAATCCGAAAGATAGACATCAAAAATATCAACGAGTTCATGAGTGAAGGTGATTTTCGCTTCTACTAATTCGAATAAACGACGGCGAACATAAAATTCTAGACCCGTCCGTTGCTCATTGTAATCCGCACTATTATACTCGGATTTTGTACTATAAAGGTTTGTTCCAAAGGCAACGCGTTGCTCAAAGAGCCAAGGTTCTTCAAAGCTAAATAATACTTGGCTGCTCAAATTCCCGGCCGAAATACGAGCCCTGAATTTTTGCCCATCCCCTTGAAATCCAGATTTCCAGTTGTTAATGTCAAAATTGCTTTGTTTCATCTCGAGAAAAAATTGCGAACTACGCACCGAACCAAAGCCTGCACCGAAGCTAAAGGAGCCTGTTCTAGATTCTTTAACTGAAATATTTAGGTCTTTCCGCCCCGGAATGTTGGTCGGCTCAGGGCGCAAGCGTACTCTGTCGAAATAATTCGTATTCTTGAGTCGCATCTCACTGGCTTCCATTCGCTTATAATCAAAGACGTCGCCAGGTTTTAGGGCTAACTCTCGTACAATAACTCGTTGCTTTGATTTAGTATTTCCATCAATTGTCACACTTTCAAGGTAGTACTTTTCACTCTCTTTAATTTTAATGACAACATCGATCTGGCGATTATTTAAATTAGATATTTTATCAGGGTAGACACGCGTCTCGAGATAACCATGTGCCGTGTAGAAATCTCTAATTCTTTGGGCGAAACGATCCATATTTTCCTGTGAATAAGGAATGCCTTCCTTAAGCTTGATTAGACTGAGTAGCTCTTGATCAGTGTAGATTGTCGCTCCCTCAATACGGACACTACCGATAAAATAACGCTCCCCTTCATCGACATGAATGATGATTTTAGTACGCTTATTTTTTTCAAAATTGTATTCTACTCGTTCAGGATCCACAACTACGTCGAGAAAGCCTGCATTTTGATAAAAAAGGCGAATCGCATTGAGATCTTTCATGAATATGGATGGATCAAAAGTGCCCGACCCCGATAGCCATGAAAATAAATCTTTCTTCTTAGTTTGGATGATCCGATTCAAGACCCTTGGTTTAATCGATCGCACACCCTTATAGGCGATTGATTGAATGGCAATCTTTGGTGCCTCAACAATACCAAAGTGAACCGTAGCATACCCGCTGATAGCATCACGCTCGACTGAATAATCCACCTGACTCCCAGTATACCCTTTCTCCAAATACAACTCAGCCATTTTCTCTGCAGCTAGATCAATGGAGAATTCATCTAAAATATTCAGTTCTTCAATTTCCCCTGTTTCCAATAGGCGCTCTGATGAAAACTTTTTATTTCCGGTGAATTCTATTCGCTGTAGGCGGTACTTTGCCGTCAGGTGAATACGAATTTCAATGCGCCCATCAATTTCAAGCACTCTCAAGTCAACAAACTCAAAATAGCCAGTTTCATACAAAGCCCGAAGGGATTGATCCGAAAGGATGCGATTGTAAAGCCCACCCTCTTCAATAGGAATGTGAGACAAGACAAAAGCCCGATCGACTGTTTTAAAATTTTCATAGATCACCTCTATCGAACTAATAGAGACATCACTCTCTGTATTTTTTTGCCCATACAGCGACGAAAACGAACAAAGGATACCAAAAATAAATAGGGATAGGAATCTGTAGGAAGTTAAGAATAGAATGTACTTAGGCATCGAATTAGAGAATAAAAGATTAATTCTGCTTGTGGAAATTTTCATAACGGGTGTAACGGCGAACAAAAGCTAAGTCAATCTCACCAACGGGTCCGTTTCTCTGTTTGGCTAAAATA
>MDSZ01074433.1_pt1 | contig 10389 bp, 8 predicted proteins | sample 811201 | NCBI WGS metagenome assembly MDSZ01 (sample SAMN05326647, study PRJNA326480) | marine metagenome | isolation source: seawater | place: Indian Ocean: North | collected 2010
TCGACCTGCAAGCTGCTGAAGAACAGGAAGATATCAGCCAGCACCGACCAGCTGCTCCCCGGTTCCGCTTCGGTGAAGAGGGTGGCAAGCGCACCGGCGACGGCGGCGACATCAGCCTCGGCAAGGTTCAGGCTCAACTGCGCCTGATTGAGACTGGCGAAGTCTTCCCGACGCTGAATCTCCAAACCGTCCATGGTCAGCTGCAGGTCCTGGGCTTTGAGCGCGTCGCCCTCAGACCCAGCGGGCAGGGTCATCCGGTCGATCTGCACAGTCAGGCCGAGCGCGCCAACGGACAGGCCGAGGTCGCGGATCTCGAGATCTGAACGCGATGCCGAAGCGGGCAGGTACAGCGCCTGCAGATGCGCCATCGTCGCCGCGATCAGGGCTTCGCCACCGTCACCAATAGCCTTCAGAAAGCGATAGTCAAAGGCGCGGCCGAGGCTGGCGTAGGCCGACCCGGGCGCCCCACCCTGCCACTGGCTCTGGTAGCGCAGTTCACCGATCGTGAAGCCCGCCGAGGTGTCGGGGTCGCCCTCGTTCGCGGGCGCGGTGCCGCCGGAGACGCGCAGCCCCCGCACCTGCACGCGGTAGCCCGCCGGGTCTGCGACCATGCTCAGCTCATCGATGTTGAACTCGCCACCCTGCGCTGTCCGCAGTGTCAGACCCTGCACCCGGTAGTCGAGCTGCCGATAGCCGCGGATGCGCTGGTCCCAGAGCCCCTGCAACTGCCAGCTGTCTGAAGTAGCGCCGACGTTGGCATCGAGGTTTTCTCCCGCGCGCCAGTCGCGACTGGCCACGGTCCACAGCCCGTCGCCGGAGGGCGCAACATCCACGGCCAGCGTACCAACGGGCCGGCCGAATATGGTGACTTGGGCCAACACCCCGCCCCCGGCGTCTTCAGTGACTGAGGCTGCGTCCAGCGGCAGCGGGCCGAGCAGGCCGAAGATGTGTTCGAGCTCACCCGTGATCAGCGCCTGAGCCGTCTTTGGGTCAGACCCGGACTGTGCCTGCGCCATCGACGGGGCCAGCGACAGGCCCGCACCCGGAACCAGCGACGTGGCTGCCAGACACAGGGCGGAGAGGCACGCAGCGGCATGTGCGCGGAGACGGTTGAAGCGCAGCAAATCAAATCCTCCAAAGCGGCCCGAATGAAAGGGGTCCGCAGTCGGGTCATCCGGTGACCGGCTTGCGGCTCCAGACCTACTACACCCTAGCCCTGAAATGTAGATGGATTATGAAACAAATTGTGTGCAATCGTGACGGGTGACCGGCGTTCGGCCGACCTCGGCTTTAGCCGCGCTGATGGGGATCGACGGCGGGTATCAGCCCACGATCTGTGCCTGCTCGAACAGCGACAGGGACGAGGTTTCGATGCACTCCGAGACCTCGGTGAGGAAAGCGCGTTTGTCGAGGCCGGGCTGGATGGCGGGCTGGATGGCGACGGTGATGACGCCCTGCTTCAGGCCTTTCAGACCCTGACCCCAGAACACGCCGCTGTCGGTGCCCACGGGCACCACGGGCAGGTTCAGCTTCTCGTACATGGCGGCGACGCCCGGGTGGTAGCGCCCGCGCTCGCCCGGCCGGGTGCGTGTGCCTTCAGGGAAGATCACCACGGGCAGGCCTTGGTCTGCCTTAGCCTGCGAGTCCACCAGCAGCTTTTTCAGCGAAGACAGCCCGGCTTTCCGGTCCAGTGCGACCACGTCGATATGGCGGATGAACCAGCCGAAGATGGGCTGGCTGAGCAGCTCTTCCTTCATCACGTAGGCGGCGTTGGGGATGAGCTGGCTCCAGACCACGGTGTCGAAGAACGACTGGTGCTTGGAGGCTAGGATGAACGGGCCTTCCGGCAGGTTCTCCAGCCCTGTCACCTGCCAGCGCACCCCGGCGAAAAAGCGGGAGATGAAGAGGATTCCGCGCGCCCAGAACAGGCCAAAGGCCAGCGTCGCGCCCTTGCCGAAGAATACCACCGGCCAGCCGATGGCTCCCATGATCCCTGTCCAGGCATAGCCGGCGAGTTTCGCCATGGTCGAACGCAGTGACATCATCGTGGACGGTTTTTCCTTAACGGCGCCAGTGCCAGCAAGCAGGCGGGTGGGTGTTTGAGTGTGGGCGGGCGGGGAAGTCCACACTGATCTGATCCATGCGAATCACGAATTTTGCCCTTTGGATCGAATTTTAGCTGTGGTCGCTGGTATAAATAATCTATTCCCCTTGTCCAAAGCCAGCGCCGATTTGATGCTCTCCAGTTTTTCGCTGTTCTGGGCTAAACTATGGCCTCGGTAATGCGCCAAAGAAGCGGGCGCTTTGGGCGCGCCTTCAGAGCGCCCCATCGGGTTGAAAGGTCAGACCTAAGGCATGCGCGTCGATTGCCCGAACTGCGGAACCCAGTACGAGGTGCCTGAGATCCACTTCTCGGACGGCGCCCGCAAAGTCCGGTGCACCGAGTGCGGCTATCGCTGGAACCAGTCTGTGACCAAGGCTCACTTCAACGAAGGGCGCAAGGACGCGCCGCTGCTGGACATGCTTGAGCCGGCGCTGGACATGGCGCGGATCGAAGAAGGCGGCCTGGCAGAATTGGACGATAGCGCGGATCCTGATGAAAGTAGCGATGCCAGCGCCGATGTCAGCGCCCGCGCCGAAACACCCCAGACGGAACTGGCCGACACCGAGGCGAGCCCGGCCGCCGTCGCGGAGGACATCATCGTCACCCGGCTCGACCCGGCGGCAGCGGAGACGGCTTTCGATACACTCGAAGACGCGCTGGCACCCCGGCCGGTCGACCGAAGGCAGCAGTTCTTTGAAGATATGGCGCGGCGTTGGCAGTGGGGATTGGGCGTCGTCGTAGCCATGGCGCTGCTCTCGATGCTGGTGCTGGGGCGTGAAGCTGTGGTGCAGGCCGTGCCCCTGACGCAGGGCCTGTACCGGGGTCTTGGGCTGGAACCGTGGAGCGCACTGCGCGGCTGGGACTTGTGTGTGGCGTCGACCGGACCCAGCACGGGCGAATTGGGAGCGACGGTCCACTATAATCTGCGCAACACCAGCGCGTTCCGGCGCTCGGCGCCCGACTTCTTCGTGGTGGCAGCGGACGAGGATCCGGTCCGCGTTGACGGGCCCACGCGCCCGGTCAGCAGCGGGCAGAACGTACGCGGTGAGATCCGGCTGGCAGTCGGCGACGGGGCTGTATCGGCTGGTCCCAGGCTTCGGCTCGGTCTCGCCGGTCGGGAAGACCATCGCGACCTCCGGCGTTACGGCGCGTGCTGATGCGCGACGCTTGGCCCCGCCGCGCGAAGCGCGGTCGGGGACAAATCGGCGCAACCCGGTCAGAGGCCCAGCATGGCATCCAGCTTGCCCTGAAAATCCAGATCGAACAGATCATCGCTGCCGCCGATATGCTGTCCATCGATGAAAATCTGCGGCACGGTCGCGCGACCACCAGAGCGCTGCACCATCTCTTCCTTGGCGCCGTCGACCTCCCAGATGTTGATGCGCTGGACGTCAACACCTTTGGACGAGAGTAGCTTCTCCGCGCGCGCGCAGAAACCGCAAAAATCCCGGTAGTACATTTCGATCGAAGTCATCTCCCTAGTCCCACAGCGGTTCGCTTACCCTGCTCAAGTGGTGGTTCCTGATCACCCGGGCGACCGCGACCACACCGATACGTGCTACGCCGTGCGTGCGTAGCTCATCACAGAGGGCATCAACAAGTCCTGCTCAGCAATCAGCCCGCCGCTGACCAGCGCCATCCAACGGGACAGCGACGATACCACGTCTAGCCGGTTCCGGTACTTGAGCGCCAGCACCAGCGCCTCGCTACTGGCGTTGTAGGTGAAACTCGCGCGCATCCAGTCGTAGGGCGGAGGGGCGGACAGGCAGGCAACGCACCGTGGCAGCACCTCCGCCGACACCGCGTTCTCGCGTGCGATCAATGCCGTTGCTTCTCCGGATAGAGCAGCCCCCGACAACGGCCTGCCGCAGCAGTCGCACAACGGTTCGGTCAGAAACTGCAATTTCGGAAAACGCGCGCTGCAAACGCCGCCCTCTACCGCAATCATGGACGAACACAGGCAGCACCGCAGCGGCAGAACCTAGTCCACCGCTGCACGCACGCCCCGCCATACCCGCATAGAACGGCATCGCCGTGCCACCGCCGAGGGCGATGCGGCCGTCGACCCGCCATCTGGCCGGTCATCAGACCGGCCTTTTTTCTCTGGCTCGGGATCAGCCCCAGAGTTGCGAAAGCGTCCGTCTGTATCCATATCCTGCACGATCGGGGAGCCCTGCTCCAATTTCAACCAAAGCGATACTATGGTCGATTCTTTCGCGCCAAAGCTGTTCGACGGATACGCAAAGCGCCTTCAGACCCGGCGAGCGCGCCACAGCGATCCGCGCCACCATTTCCTGCACCGCGAAGTTGCAGAGCGGCTGGCCGACCGGCTGCTCGACCTCGAACAGCGCTTCGAGACCATCGCCGTGCTGGGCTGGTGGCCGGGGGGGGTGCGTGAGTTCCTGCCGCCCCGGCTGCAGCAGGCCCTCGACGACGGCCAACTGCAGCTGGTTGACCTGAGTTTCGACCACGGCACCGCGGAGGCCGATACCGAGTTTCTTCCACTGCGCCCGGCGTCTTTCGATATGATCCTGTCCAACATGGCCCTGCACTGGGTCAACGACCTGCCGGGGATGCTCGCGCAGATCCGGAAGGCGCTGCGCCCAGACGGGGTGTTTCTGGGCAGTGCGCTGGGCGGTGAAACGCTGCACGAACTGCGCGCCGCCTTCGTCGAGGCCGAAACCCGGATCAGCGGCGGCTACAGCCCGCGCGTTTCTCCGGTCATGGACCTGCGCGACGCCGCCGGATTGCTGCAGCGTGCCGGCTTTAGCCTGCCGGTCGCTGATTTCGACCGGGTGCTGGTCTCCTACCAGAACCCCATGAGCCTGCTCGAAGACCTGCGCGGCATGGGCCAATCAAACGCCGTCGTCGGCCGGAGCCCGCGTCTGACCGCGCGCCGGGTGCTGTTCGGCGCGCTCGAGCACTACATCACCGCCTTCGGTGACAACAGCGGCGCCGTACCGGCAACCTTTGACTGTCTGTTCCTCTCCGGCTGGGCACCCCATGCGTCACAGCAGAAACCGCTGCGCCCGGGCAGCGCGGAGTTCAGCCTCGCCGAAGCCCTTGGCGCCGAAGAACAGCCGCTGAAATCCTGAACCGGACCCAACCAAACCAAACCGAACCGAACCCAGCCCAGCCCTTGCGGCCCCAGACCAACCCCAGACCCGTAACGAGACCGACCGTGACCACTCAGACCCATAGCTTTCAGGCCGAAACCGCACGCCTGCTGAACCTCGTCGCAACCGCGCTGTATTCCGAGCGCGAAGTCTTCCTGCGCGAGCTGATCTCCAACGCCTCGGACGCCTGCGACAAGCGACGCTTCCTGGCCCAGCAGCAGGCCGACCTGCTCGACGCGGATGCAAGCCTGAAAATCCTGATCACCGCCAACCGGGATGCCGGCACCCTCGCCATCACCGACGGCGGCATCGGCATGGACCACGACGACCTGATGGCCAACCTCGGCACCATCGCAAAGTCAGGCACCGCTGACTTTGCCGCCGCCATGGCTGAGAGCAAGGATGCCAGCGCCCTGATCGGCCAGTTCGGGGTCGGCTTCTACAGCGCCTTTATGGTCGCCGATCGCGTCACGGTCGACACCCGCAAGGCTGGCACCGAGGACGCCTTCCGCTGGGAGAGTACGGGCGACGGCAGCTTCACCATCACCGATATCGACGACGCCGAAACCCCCATCGGCACCACCATCGTCCTGCACCTGAAGGAAGACGCACAGGAGTTCCTCGAGGCCTACCGCCTGGAGGCTCTGGTCCGGCTCTACGCCGATCATATGACCTTCCCGGTCAGCCTGCTGTCCGAAGACGGCGAAGCCGAGCAGATCAACGAGGCGCAGGCGCTGTGGCTGCGTCCGAAAGCGGAGATCACCGACGAGCAACACAAGGCCTTCTACAACCACGTCGCCGGCACGTTCGACGAACCGTGGGAGACCCTGCATCTCAACCTCGAAGGGCAGCTTGAATACACTGCTCTGCTGTATCTGCCGACTCAGCGCCCCTTCGACCTGTTCCAGCCCGAGCGCCGCTGCCAGATCAAGCTGTTCGTCCGACGGGTGTTCATCACCGATGATGCTCCGGAGCTACTGCCGGCCTACCTACGGTTCGTGCGCGGCCTGATCGACAGCCAGGATCTGCCGCTGAACATCAGCCGTGAAATGCTGCAGAACGCCCCGCAGCTGCAGGTCATGAACCGGCAGCTGACAAAGCGCGTGCTGTCCACGCTGGCCAAACGCAAGAAGGACGACCCCGAGGGCTATGATCAGTTCTGGGAGGCCTTCGGCGCAGTGCTGAAAGAAGGGCTATACGAGGACCGCGACCGCGGCGAAGACATCCTGCCGCTGGTTCAGTTCAAGTCGACCACGCACAACGGGCTGACCGACCTCGACGGCTATCTGGGCCGGATGAAGGAAGGCCAGACCCAGATCTTCTATGCCACCGGTGAGAGCGAAGCCTCGATCCTCGCCTCGCCCCACCTTGAGGGCTTCCGCGCCCGGGGGCTAGAGGTGCTGATCGCCGCAGATGCGGTCGACGCCTTCTGGATCCCGACCACCGGCGCCTATGAGGGCAAGTCCTTCGTCTCCATCACCCACGGCGCCGCCGACCTGTCGGCCTTTGCGGCCGATGCTAGCGCGGAGGCGGAGACTGGCGGCACCGACGGTAAGGCCGACGCTGGCTCCGAGGCCACCGACCCGGGCGAACTGATTGCCTGGCTCAAGACCCGCTTTGATCAGGACGTGGCTGACATTCGCTCGACCGACCGCCTCGCCGACAGCCCCGCCTGCTTCGTAGCGTCGGAAAGCAGCATGGATATGCAGCTCTCCAAGATCCTCAAGGCCAGCGGTCAGGATGCATTTGCAGCCCAGCGCGTGCTGGAGATCAATCCCCGGCATCCGCTGGTCGCCTCGCTCGCTATGGAAATCAGCAGCGCACCTGGCTCGACCCGCGCGGAGCAGGTCGCCGACCTGCTGTTCGACATGGCACTGGTGGTCGAGGGCGAGGCCCCGCGCAACCCCGGCACCTTCGCCAAATCACTGGCACAGGTGCTCGACGGCGCGCTCAAGGGCTGAAGCCCAGCCGAAAGCTTTACGGCCGCCTCACTGCATGTGGGCGATGCTGGCCAGAATAGTGCCGTCGCCGCGAAGCTGGACCAGCAGGGCGATTCCATAGCCGATCCGAGGCGGCCATGCGATGCGACGGCGTTCGCCGCGCCAGTCGCCGAGGTGCTTGATGTCCCGGACCACGTGGCGATAGGCCAGTGTCCGACCAGCATTCTCACCGGATTTGATGTTGGTCTCGTGGCGGTGGTCGAAGTGGACCAGCCAGAGATCGGCGATGCCGTTCAAGGTGCGGGTCTCGGGCAGGTAGATCCAATCTTGGTCCGTCTTGAACATGATCGGATCGCCCTTGTAGGCCATCAGATCCTGATCCAGCAGGCTGGTGCGCCCATCGGGAGACCAGCTCCCACCCACCACGAACTGCGGGGTGAAGATGTAGCGCTTGGCGAGCACGTGGCGGTAGTACTTCTGCCGGTGGGTTGCGCTCTCGCTGGCGAAGGGATCACGCCAGCCGATGTAGTCCCAGTAGTCGACGTGGAACGATAACCCCAGCACGCCGGGCATATCCGCTAGCTGCTCGAGTTCCATGTCGGCGGGTGGGCAGGAGTGGCAGCCCTGACTGGTGAACAGCTCGATGACCAGTGGGTTGATCTGAAACGTCGGCCATGGACCCCAGGTCTGCGCTCCGGACGTTGGCACCAGCGACACGGGCGCAAGCGCAAGGCCCAAGCCCAGCACCAGTCGCGCCCAAATCAATCGCCAGCCGTTCATCAATATGTGTTTTCCAACTCAACTATCGCCGCGTGATACATAAGCAAAGTCGTATACCGACTCAAATGTCTCACGATTAGGTGGCGCCTAGATACAGGCTTATCCGGCGCACCGCCATTCACAAGCCCTTGTTCGGGATGCGGATTGTCTCAGGGGCGCAGACGCGGAAGGCCCAGTCCAGAGCAAGGACCAAAACAAGGGCCACGTCTATGGCTGAGGTTGAGGCTGGAGCTGAGCCCGTCCCCAGACGCCTTAGAACATGGAGGCTGTCCGATAGACGTGGCGGATATTGCCATCCCATGGCCCCTCAAAGGCTGCGATCAGCTGATCAGCTGGCGACTGACCGGCTTCGAGCCAGCGCGCGAGAGGCTCCAGCGCTGCCGTCTCATCGCTCTCGCCTTCTGGCCCTGGGATCGCCCGCCGACGCAGGCCCGCCTTAGCCACTCCCAGCAGTTCACGGGCAATATCGAGCACCGGCCGACCCGCAATCTCTGCACTCAGGCCGAGCCGCGGCACGTCGCGAAGCAGCTGCTGCCGGTCCGCCGGCGTCCAGCCCACGATTAGGTCCGCCGCCGCCTGCAGGCTATCGGCGTCATAGAGCAACCCGGTCCAGAGGGCGGACAGGGCAACGACGTGATCAACCGGCCCCGCATCGCCGCCGCGCATTTCGATGAATGACTTGAGGCGAACCTCGGGGAACAGCGTGGTCAGATGGTCGTCCCAGTCCGACTTCAGCGGCATCTCGCCGGGGCGCAGCGGCAGCTTGCGCGCCATGAAATCCCGGAACGACAGCCCGCTTGCGTCCAGATACACGCCATCGCGGTGAACAAAGTACATGGGCACATCAAGCGCGTAGTCGACGTAGCGCTCGAAACCCATTCCGTCTTCAAAGGCGAAGTCCATGCCGCCGGTGCGGTCGGGGTCCGTATCCTGCCAGATCGCGGAGCGGAACGAGCGATAACCGTTGAGCTTCCCGCGGGAAAACGGCGAGTTGGCAAACATGGCGGTCGCGACCGGCTGCAGCGAGAGGCTGACGCGTAGCTTGCGCACCATGTCCGCCTCGGATGAGAAGTCCAGATTGACCTGCACGGTGGCGGTCGACTTCATCATATCGAGCCCGAGCTGGCCCTTCTTCTGCATGTAGGCGCCCATGATTCGGTAGCGCGCCTTGGGCATCCACGGCACCTGATCACGGGTCAGTTCGGGCTGGTAGCCCAGACCCAGCGCGCCAAGGCCGAGGCGCTGACACAGCGTACCGATCTCACCGACGTGCTTTAGGGTCTCTGCCCGTGTCTGGTGCAGATCGGAAAAGACCGCCCCGGACAGCTCGAACTGGCCACCGGGCTCAAGGGTGATGTTGGCACCCTCCCGGGTCAGGGCGATGACGTTCTCGCCTTCATAAAGAGGGGTCCAGCCAAATTCGGAGACCAGAGCACTGAAAAGGGTCTGAATATCGCCTGCACCGCCGACGACGGCCGCGTCGTCCCGCGCGAAGGGAGCCGCGCTGAAATCTCGGAGGTCGTAGAGAAACTTTTCATGCTCCGTACCGATCCGCCACTGTGATGCTGGCTTGCAGCCCTTTTCGAGCGCAAGAGCAAGGTCATCACGGCTTTGGATGGGTTGGGAAATCCCGGTCGGTGGAGCAGACAACGACTGTACCTTTTTTTAGCTCTATCTTGTGCAGATGGTCGGATGTCGCTGCACCGTCAAGACAAACAAAGGCTAGTTAATGTCTAGCTGATCTCCGAAAATCGGGATGCTTGCCCCCGTCCCCGACAAGCGCCTGAAAAACCGCAATCAGGGCGATTGCTGCCGTCTCGGCCTTGAGCACGCGCGGGCCGAGGCTAAGGCCGAAAACATTATCCTGATCCACAAGCCATTTGACCTCGTCAGGGTGGAAGCCGCCTTCCGGCCCGACCAGCAGCGCGCCGGGCGGCTCCGGTAGAATTTCCTGTCCTGCCTGGTCCGGCCGGAGCTGCTGCACCACCGGGGAGAAGCCACCCGTTTCGAAGGCAGCCCCGATCTGCCCATCGAACCCCCGCACCACCTCGCGCAGCGGCAAAGGCTGTTCGAGGCTGGGGATGGTCAGGCGTTCCCACTGCTCCGCCGCCTCCACCATAATCGTCTGCAGCCGCTCGGGGCGCAGGCGCTCGGACTGCGTATGCTCGGTGATGACAGGCTGGAAGTGGGTCACCCCCAGCTCGGTCCCCTTGGCCAGAATCCACTCCATCGGCGTTCGCTTGATCGGCGCGAACATCAGCGTTAGAGGACGCTCAGGCTCGAAGTCGGCGATCGGCTCCAGCAGATCGACCCCGGCGGCTTTCTTGCTCAAGGTGGTGATGACCGCGCGAAACTCAGGGCCCCGGCCATTGAACAGCCCCAGTTCGGAGCCGACTTCGCGCCGCAGCACGTTGCGCAGGTAGTGCGCCTGCGCCTGGGCAAGCTCGAA
>MDSZ01143055.1_pt1 | contig 10389 bp, 1 predicted proteins | sample 811201 | NCBI WGS metagenome assembly MDSZ01 (sample SAMN05326647, study PRJNA326480) | marine metagenome | isolation source: seawater | place: Indian Ocean: North | collected 2010
AACATTACCAGGAATAACTAATGATCCTTCTTTAAAAATATGACTACCAAATTCTTTAACTTGATTTTGTAATATTGATTGTAGAGTTGTTAACTCTCTTGCCTGAACAGGTCTTCCTGGTCTGAATAAAACCCTATGAAAATTATTACTTTCATTAAAATCATCATAATATGGGTTTATATTTAAATTTGTTTTCTGTGACATGTTGATTAGAATTCCAAGATAACTTTAATGTCTTCTTTTTGTCGTTTATCCCTTGTGATTAAGGCTCTATTATCCAAATAGATAATATCACCCGACTGATTATTTATCTCAGAACTTGAGATGCCGTCTGTGAACTGAGTACCAAGTTCAATAACTTTATTGCCAGTTGGATTTGTAGTAATTCCAGAAAAATTGGTATTAATAGTAAATGTAGTACTACCGACAGAAACTTGTAATCCATTAGGTTGGAATTGATAAATTTTTCCATCACTAGTAGAACCAGAACTACTTATACCAGATTGATCTGTTTGATCACCTGTAGTTTGATTAAAATATAATGATCTATCTTGATAATATTTTAGAACCGCAATTTTATTAGTAGGGTCATCTGAAATAATATCAAGAGAAACAATGTAACCTCTTGCTTCTCCAATATCTTGACCACCAGATTGTATTTTTTGAGTAATCTTTGATCCAATAGCAATAGGAGTTGTTGGATAATCACTAAGGTATAATGCAGATACCGAAGAAAATTGATTTTGTGTAAATACTGCGGTTGATCCAATTGAAGTAGGATTTTTAACTATACCAATTTGTGCAAATTTAGCATCTAAAGGAAAATCCTTTGTAGAGTCGTCAAATCTAGCATAAATTAAAATTCTATCAGCACCCAATTCTTTATATAAATCATATCCATGTCCCTTTGATGGTGGAATAATAGGAACTAATTTTGCAGGAGTATTAGCACTTATTGCACTGGATGAAATATTAGTTAAATCAACCATACCATAAGTATATCCTTTACCACCAACAGAAACTTGTGTTTTAGTTATTTGAGTTCCCTCAACATCGACAATAACTTTTGCCCCAGTTCCATCACCAACAATATTAAATTCTTGACCCAATCCACCAGAATAAGAATTACCTCTCTGATCAATATAAACTTTTTTAATTTGATTATTGTTTATATCAGCATTTCCACTATCTCTTACAGATTGTATTTGAGCATCAGTAGAAGTTGACCAATTATTTGGTAAAGGTATATACTCAGTTGCATCAAATTTTATAATATCACTTGGAGCAACAGTAAATAAGTATTTCCATACATACCCATCATCAGTATCTCCTGATGCAGCAGATGGTTCTAATCCAGTAAAGAGTGGTTCGTTTTGAGAAAGATTTCCCGTAGTATTAATTCCTGAGGAACCATTATCAATACAAATATAAACATTAAAATCTTTATTAATTACATAATATTTTGCATCATATAATCTAGAAGAAAATGTTTTTGGTGATTGATTTTCTTCATGATAATCATGACGATACATTTCATATTGAGTTCCTTTAGTCCAAGTCTCTTTTCTAATAACTCTTCTAGCATTATCTATATTAATCTTCTTACCAAAAATCATCGTATCTTTGGTATGATTTAAATAATTAAAATTATCAGTTGGATTTGGTCTGGAATTATCAGCATTCCATTTAGCAGGAGTTTCAGTTCTACCATATGCATTACCTATTCCAGGATTCGACAAACCCACAAACACATAATAAGAATTTGAAGGATCATTAATATCCCCCAAAAAATTACTAGCATTATTGATTCTAAACTGATCTGTTACAATTGCCGCCATCTTCTATAGCTTTTTTTCTTTATTTATACTATAATTTAGTGTCTATTGCACCAGTGCCTCTAATCCCAGCTTTCCTTCTTTGTATAGTTGGATAAGTTGTGAATCCAGTATTAACTGTTTTTCCAGTCACTGCAATAGATATTGGTTCACCCGATCTAGCAAATCCACTCAATTTACCCCAAGAGAATTTACCACATCCAATTCCAGTTGTTCCTATTCCAATAATATCAGAACCAGAATCAACATTTGCTACAAACTCAAATCTATTTGGACCAGTTACTACTCTTGAATGAACATAGTAAATATTATCCAAATAAGTAGTTCCTATTCCAACTATAGCATCATTTCCACTATCAATAGAAGTTACTCCAGATCCAACCGAAGTATCAAAAATATGAATTGGATATCCAACAGCTAAAGGAGAACATGATGCACCATCTGGTCTATTGATAAAGAACTTCAATGCTAATGGATTACCTGAGGTTCCATTCGTTGTTGTTATTCCAGTAACTATTCCAGAGAATCCAGCAGTATTAGCAATACCAGTAATAACTTCTTTTGGTGCTGTTGGTATTGGTGCAATAACTTGTGGTGGATTTGCTTGACTGTATCCTCTTCCAGGATTCGTAACATCAACTGATGATATAGAACCATTAGTAATATTTGCAGTTCCAAGAGCAATAGGATCAAGACCAATACCTGATATACCAGTTGTTGGTATTCCAATTGAAACGGAAGTTGTTGCTCCAACATAACCAGAACCACCACTAACAACTGAAATCGAACTAATAGTACCACCAGCAGAAACAACAGCAGTAAGAGAAGCACCTGCTAGAGTTTGTGAATTATCAACAATTAATGCATTTACACTTAAAGGTGAATCAAGTTCATAATTAAATAAATTTAAATTATCTACAAAAAGTTCAGTAGAAGTTGTTGTTAATCCAGAAATTATTTTAGATTGTGGGAATATCAATGGTTCAATTGATGGTCTTGACTTATAAACAATATCACCATTGATAGTTTTACCACGTTTTTGTTTAGTCCAAATTACAGGTCTATCAAAATCATCATTAATACCAACATCAAAATATAAATTTGTTTCAACAACATCAGAAGTGGTTATTCCCAAAACTGTTCTATTTTCTTGATCTAATATCTTATTATTATGATCTTTAAGAATTTGAAGTTCATCACCAGTTTTTATAGTTTCTACTATATCAGTATATTCAATATCTACATTATTTGTCCCTTTATAGAAGAAAAGAGCAACATTATCAAATTCATCTGGTGGTTCTGTAAATATAAAACTTGTTCCACCATCATATAGATAAGATTCTCCTGGAACTTGTAGAACACCATTAATGAATATTAATAATAAAGATCTTATTTCAATTAACTGAGAATCAACATCTCTTGAATCTGTTTTAAATGTAACTAACTCACCATTAAAGTTTAATGGGAATCTAGTTCTACTTCCATCTTGAAGATTTTGAATTGAATCTAGGTAATCAAATTCACCAAGATTCCATAACGCAAATGTATCGCTGTATATACTATTAACAGTAATTTCAAAATTACTTGACATTGATGAAAGACCTTTATCAGTAACTATTCCAACTTTATTTGGAATTTCACCATCAAATATTGGTCTGAATACATCTCCTTCTTCAAATCCATAACCCTTTCTTGTTAATTCAAAAGACTTAACCTCATATAAAGTTGATCCTATTCCAGTCGTAGAAACAGGTCCAACATCAAGAGATATTAATGCTGCCTTTCCAGTATCAGTAGTTGAACCAATTGCTAGTTTAGACACACCAATTATTTCAAGATTCTCATATGATGGAGAAGGTGGCATAATAATAGGATTAACATATCCACTTCCACCAGTAACAACTTCAAAGGTTAAAGTACCTCCAACACCAACAGAAGCTCTAATTGATGCTCCAGTTCCAACTCCACCTGCATAACCAATATTAACAGTAACAGTATTTGAAGTTGCCTCTACAATTGTAGTAGATACACCAGCAACAGGATCAACACCTGCACGTGGATATGTATGATCAGTCGCATATCCATCCTTTGAACATTTAAATGTTAAACCATTATTAGCAATTGACAGCGTATTAGCAGATCTTTTAATAGCACCTGCAACACCAGATACAAAGGTATGAATACCAGTAAAGGATGATGGAATAGAATCAAGAACAGTGACTTCAAATGTATCCCCACCAGTTACATTTGAAATTGGAATCCATTTACCACTAATAGGATCACTTTCTCTTGGATAATCATGATTAGTAGCATGATCATCTTTATCACAAGTAAATTTAACGCCAAGATCGTTAATTTTAACTAACTGACCATCTGCAAGAGCAGGACTAGGTGTTGCTGCCAATTTAACAGTCATAATACCGACAGTTGCGTCATACTGGGTTCCTGTAATCGCCTGATGAGCATCAGATGTCATAAGACCATGATTCTCTTTGGTCAATACTAGAACGCCTGTATGGGACGTATATGAAACATCTGTAGGTGTAAATGTTGCATTAGCACCAATTCCATTTGCAGAAACTGTTATAGAATTTGTAACAGCACTCACAAATTCATGACCATATGCAGCATCTGTTATTCCAATAGATATTAAACCATCTCCAGTTGTACTTAATCCAGAACTATATCCAGATCCATTGAAATCCTCAGATCCTAAACCAACAGATACAATAGACTTACCAGCACCAATAACTGCTGTTACTGCTGCTCCAACCAAAGGTGCTATACCTAATCCACCAGTAGATGCTATTGAAATAATTTGACCAGATCTAGGAAGTTGGTTCTGATTAACATCTATATCACTGACAATAAGAACTCCATTATTTGAAGTAATACCAGTGTATACGATACTAGTAATTCCCACTGCTTCATTACCATCAAATGTATAATTATTACCTAAGTTATTTTCAGTAGTTGGTTTTTGAAAGAAACCATTAACAGTCATTAAAGTACTTCCTGTTGTAAGACCAATTGTATTGATACCACTTGAAGTTATTACAAATGTTCTTCCTATTCCAGTAAATTCTGTTGATATGTCATCAAATATTACATTAGAAGAATAATCTTGTCTTAAATAAACTCTTCCACTAAAGTTTGCTCTACCAGTATCTCTATTAGACTCATTTTTCACTGTTTCATTATTTCCACGAGGTGTCTCACTAAAATAAATCGTATCTCCAACAATATTATATCCACCTTTATATAATCTTACATCAGCAGTATCTGTGTGAGTAGATGCAGATGTTCCAACAAATCCTCTTTCAACTTCAATAAGTTTTAAAGATCCAGAAGGTGATATTGGACCAACATTAGTAGTTCCTATACCAACATTGGTCACTTTTACATATTCATCATCAATTTTTAAAATATCATTAATAACTACCGTAGAAATACCAGAAACAGAAAGTACTGATGTTGATATAGAAACCTGACCACTAACATTACCAGTAAGAGTGTGTTTAATTGGAGTATATGCCAAAGGTGATTGAATAATATCATCTAAAACAATTAAACTCTTCTCATTTTTCTTATCCATTTCAAATCTATGATAATTACCAGATCCCAATGCAGAGAATGTTACTGCTGAACCACCTAACGTAGTTGATACTTGGAATCTATCAGTATCACTCTTTATACAATAAACTTCTTTTGGTAATGGGTTTCCACCAGTCATTACGAGTGATGCAATTCCAACACTACCAATTGAAGATCCTGGAGTATAAACTAATTTTTCATTATTATTAAAGAAATGATCCTTAATAGTAAACATTCCAGTAGAAGATACTAAAGCACTGGAATTTGGATTAAAATACTTTCCAAAAATTGGAGTATTTTTATACTTCAATTTAAAGGCATTAGTATTTCCTCTATTACTATTTGTCCCGTCAAATTGTAATAGTGATAATGAATCAATAGATTTTCCGTAAGTAAGAATTGAAGGTGTATTAACAGTATCAATATTAGTATTAAATATTTCACTAAAAATTTGAACTTCTATATTACCACCACCATAAAACTCTGTATTTGGTGTAAATATTAAATTAAAGTTAGATCCACTTATACTTGAAGAGAAAGTACCTATTCCAATATCATTACCGATAGAGATAAATGGATACTGTTCAATAAATGTATTAGTTCCATCATGAATCATCAATAATTGATGAACAGAACTAGTATTTCCTATTGAAGTTCTTATTATACTCTTAACAGTAGTATCTTTTGTTTTACTAAATTGAGCAATAGTTGTAGTTGCTCCTAATGCTACATTTGTAAATTCAGACTGTATTCTTATAGAATCTTCACTTCCATCTGGTTGTTCTGTAGACTTAAATCTATAAGTTCCAATACCAGAAGCAGTAGTACCAAAACCTACTATTTTAGATCTAACTTCAACTGTATTAGATCTATCGTTTGTATATTCTAAATGTAGAACATTAGAATCTATTTTTGATGAGAAAGTACCAATACCACTATCATTGTTTATATCTAAATCATAATTAGCAATATAAGAATTTGTTCCATCATGAGTTATATAAAGATCAACAATTTGATTCTCAAAAGTAGTAGTATCTCTTAACTCAGCAGATACGAAATATGATTCTGTATTTGCTACATTACTTGAAGTAAGTGTAACAGTAGTACCAGAACCAATTTCTGCCCCAATACCAGTTAATTCTGCAAAACCAAAACTAGTTGTTCCAATTCCAGTAGTAATATCACCACTTATAGAATTAAACGAATTTTGGAAGACCTTAATATCAAGATCTACATCAAACGTATTAATTGGTAAGAATTGTAATTTATAACCATTATCATAAACTCCTATAACATCTGTAAGACTTCTATAAACATCATCTTTAAGAGTGGAAATACCAGTATTTGATATTGAACCTCTTTCAATAGTATATACATCATTATTAGTATAATCTATTGAAGTAACAATTTCTGAACATTGAATATCATTATTTTCTGGATTTCTAATTTGAATTAAAAATCTATCATAACCATTTGCTAATGCAATATCTCCAGTTTGATTAGCATTATTTGTTGCATTTGCAAATAAAGTATTAATATTATCAATTTCTAAAACTCTATTAGTTTTACATTTGAAATAATTTACTAATTCTTTATTTTTAAATTGAATATATTTTGTTCTTAATGGATTTGTAAGAATATCAACATCCCTGACCATATCAAATGCATTAATAGAATCTACCCTCTTCTCATTAAGAAAATCACGAACTATAGTTGAAGCATCTACTGCTGTTGTTAATCCAGAACTAGTACTAGAACTAATTCCAGTATCTGCAAAATTCTTAAGTCCAGTAGTATGAACCAATCTATTTACAGGATCAATTAATTCTTTATATTCAATTGGACTTTGAATGGTATAAGATAGATTTTGATAGTAATCATTATCAGGTAATACTTGATAGTCTTGATCTAATTTTCCAATATTATCAAGCCAACCAATATCTCTTCTAGAAGAATAATCTACTGTAAAATACCCTTTATTTTCATATAAGGTATTAATAGTAGCAACAGTACCACTAGTCTCACCTTTAATTTTATCATCAATCTTTAAATCATATTTACCTAATATTTTTATATAATCATTGCCAATTTTATCTAGAATAAGTTCTCTATCAATAAATTGTCCATTATTATCTACTAATATATCTTCTCCTTCAATAAATCCCGTAGATTCTTGAGTTATAGTAAATTTAGGATACTTACTATAATTAATTAAAGTCGCAAAAGTTTGTTCTGATTTTGCAAATCCAGGATTTGGTGCAATACCATTTATATTAATTTCCAATTCAAATGGATTTGTTGAATTTATTTTTGTTACTGGATAAGTTCTGAATTCATTACTTGGTGAATTGAGTGTAGTTCCACCATCATCAACATTTTGTACATTTTCAACAAATACAGAATCCCCTAGTGCAAATGGAGTTTCGCTAAATCCAAGTACAGGTGTACCTAAAACAAATGTTACAATACCTGATATTGTATCATTAGGTTGAGTCGAACCAATAGTAACATTAGTAATTGAAACACCATTTGTACCATCAATTGCATATATTAAAGCATTACCAATACCTTTTGGTTCAGATAATATATTAACTTTTTCAATTGCTTGAGTTGATGGACTAACAATTGCCTCCAAAGCACCAGAATCAATAATTTGTCTAGTATCTGCATCAACAACAACCAATTTAGGATTAGACTGATATCCAGAACCACCATCCGTTATGGTTATTCCTTTAATTGTATCAAAATTTCTTAATGATGTTACAGGAGATACTTTTGCTATTGGTAGTAAAGTTTTATCAGAAGAATACTCAAATCCAACATTTAATATATTAGTATTATTAATTTGATTTGCATTGTTAGATCTTGGTAAAACAATAGCATTTTTTCCTTGAGTTGAAGCAACACTTACAAATGTAGGTAATTGCTTATATCCTTCTCCACCAAAATCAATTTTAACATTGTTAATTGGACCACGAGCTCTTATAGAATCAGTATTATATGTTATAGTTCCTATTCCTATAGCAGTTGCAGCATATCCAAGAATTTCTGGTTTATCTTCTACTACAATCTTAAATGAAGTGCTTGTAACACCAGCAATAGAATAATTATTATTATACTTACTATCAATATAAGAAATTTTTGATCTATTAACAACATCAATATCAGATGTACTTATAAATCCACCTTTTTCTATATTATAAAATAAATTTAATGGATTATCATCAGAATAATTTAATGTTACAGTAGAACCAGTAGTTCCAGATGCTCCAACTTTAGATATGATATAATTATCAGTTTTTCCAGTAGATACAAAGTTATCAACATAATTATTATCATAATATAAATTAAACTCATATCCAGACAATGAAGAATCTGAAACATCAAATACTAAGTTATTATCTCTTATAATATTGATTGGAGGATTAATTAGAGACAACTCATGGGAAATACCACCTTTATTAGTTAAAGATATAACATCAGGAGGAACTTTTGTAGATTGAGCATAAGTATTTGATAATTTAATATTATTATCATCTATTCTATAAACAAAATATCCAGTAGTACTTAAACCACCAACAATAGTTTGACCAACACCAGTATTATCATATAATACTTTATCTCCAGTTTTTAATCCATGAGCATTAATAGTTAATGTATTTGTAGTAGTATTAACGCCAGTAGAATTGAATCCAATAGGATTAATTAATAATTTATTTTTAATGCTATGATATTTGACTTTAATTGCAGTAGAAGTTCCAATACCAACAGACTCTCTTGGTTTAACTTCTAAATTAATCCTATCTTGCTCTTGTAATTGGTGATCAGTAGAAAGAGAGACTGTTGTTAGAATTTTTTCTGCGGTAGCAGTTACTTGATTATATTGTGTTCTAAATGAATATCTGAAATCATTATCAGCATCACCAATAAAATATAATCCAGAACTTTGACCAACTGTTCCTATTCCAGATCCAATCTCAGCAACGTTAGTAACAATTCCTATATAATCCTTAGACTTATTAATAGCATATACAATATCATCATGACCAATACTAGTAACGTTACCACCAGGAGCTCCATTAGTAGATACACCAATATTTGTAAATCCAACATTTAAAGGTTCCTTAAAGATCAATTTATCTCCTGTTTTAAATCCATGATTTGGGAGATATATGCTTTGAGCAGGTACAGATACTGTTTCTGAAAGACCAGCAACTGTAACAGTTATTGACGTTGAAAATCCAGCAACAGTTGCAATACCAACTGACTGTTTTGGATTAAAATAAACAACTTTATTCAATCTTGAGTCAAAATAATCAGTTTTTACTGGTATATCAAATGAATTTGGAATTAATGTAACTTTTGAAGAAATTGTATGTGCAGTACCAGTAATACCTCTAACACACCTCAATATATTTCTATCTTCAAACTTATTAAGAACAAAAAATCTTTCTGAACCAATACCAATACTACTACCGACAGAAATTAAATCAGATGTTCTACCAACAACAATATCTGTTACAATACCCAATGATGTTGGATTTGCAATACATTCTTGATATAAAAGTGTAGATTCACTATGAACACCAATAGTATGAGATCCAGTAACCGATTTAAGATCACTAGATATGCCAGAAATTTCAATACTATTACCAGTAGATAAATCATGGAATGTTGAAATAGATGCAGATACTGTATTAGAATTCTTCCATACTAATTTTACATTTGCATATTCTTCATATATTGTGTCAATATTAGTTATTGGTACACCAGATATTGAATTAACACTAGCACTTAATCCAGATCCATCAGTATTTTCATTATTAAATGTGATACTATCTCCTAATTTATAATTTTCACCTGAATTAACAATCTCTAAGGAATCTACAGGTCCACGAGTTACTGATTCAACAACTGTTAATTGTGGAATTAATTTATCCGAATCTACAATGAAATCATT
>MDSZ01149057.1_pt1 | contig 10389 bp, 14 predicted proteins | sample 811201 | NCBI WGS metagenome assembly MDSZ01 (sample SAMN05326647, study PRJNA326480) | marine metagenome | isolation source: seawater | place: Indian Ocean: North | collected 2010
CAAGAAAAGATGCATATCAAAACACTGCGGAGGAATACTGATGTTTCAAAGACAACTACCAAAAAGCCTGTTCACGGCAGAGAACCAAATACTACTAGACAAGAACGAAGTGGAGGATCTGGAACACCTCAAGGTGGACATTTTAGCCAATCGTGGTTTGTCGCAACTCATAGAGATAGATCCTACAACGAAACTGACAGAATATCCGGAGGAAGATGCCGCTACCTCGGCCCTTTTGTGTCGAGGAGATGTGTTGGGAGTGACACAGGCGGAGAGTCCGGCCATGCGGAGACTGTTCAGAGCGATACAACCAAAAGGCAGACGTGACTGTGTTTTTGGCACAGCACTGATAAGACCTGTGGCCATCTCCGGACGTAAGAAAGCAACCATGTTCCATGACTGGAGCAAAGAACGTATGAGTGACACCATAGTGTATGAAGATGACGCCATAGACAGAATATCAGAAGTTCTGGGCATAGACAAGTACGAAGCGGACATGTACAGGAGAGCGTTTGCAAAGAAGAATGAAGAAAAGATCATGGAGTTCATATCGAGATTAGGCAACCATCCTCGCAAGGACGAGATAATCACAATGTTGCAATCTCTATCCGGCTTTGGCTTGTGCAGGGCACATGCAGTAAACCTAGGAAGACTGATATGGGCACTTGCATATCAAAAAGCTCACAACCCAGAAAAATTTTGGAAGTCATGTTTAAAACACTGCCAAGGTTCATACAAACGTTGGGTGTATAGGACAGAAGCGAAACGTGTCGGTATAGAAGTGATCACACCGAGCAAGTCTGACAAGTGGGACACACCGGAGTTCCAATATAGGAAGTATGGCTGGTGGAGTCAAGATGATTTCATGCCTGGCATGTATGTCAAAGAACTGTATCTAGACAAAGTAGAATTTGCCGGAATGATAGCAAATGGCAGGGTGTTTCGTGGGGACAAAGGGAGATACGTGACATTCCTTACACTAGGGGTAGGTAATGGACAATATATAGATGTCACCATAAAGAAAGCGTTTGCATACAGTGACCATGACGTAGTGTGGGGACAAGGGACAATAAGGCATTCAAACAATTCAGACTACGTCGAGTGCTACGACTCCAAAGGTTTCAGATTAGAAAAATTCATCCATAACTAACGTAATCATGCAAAGGTGTAGAGATTTCGAAAAGACATTTCCGTTAGTTCCAAGCACCTGGCACCGATGCCATCAATACGCAATCTGCGACACTCTGATGCCTGCCCTCAAAAACGTCTGGAGTTTTGGAGTCAGCAAGGAATGTAAAATGGAAGAATGTATCCGACAGCATAACAACACAACAAAAATTTACACCTGGGATCCAACTCCAATCAGTCAGGCAACAATAGACAAAGCAAATAGCAGGAGTGCTAACATCACACACACCAACAAAGCATATGATCCAACAAACAAAACTCTTACTTTCTATACCACCGATCCCACCAAACGATGTTACAGTTTAGAAAACTTCGATCCAGAAAATCTAGTGCATTCTTACACTGTTGAATGCACGAACATAAGAACTATTTCAGAAAATTTAGGTAAAAATGTTGACCTTATAAAGTTTGACATAGAAGGCAGATGGTATGAGATATGTAACGAAATATTAGAACTTGGCACAACAGTAAGACAGGTGGTTGGAGAATTTGAAATGTACATGGGTGAAACTGACAAAGCATTTAATAAACTACAATCAATCATAGATAGATTTCAAAAGCAAGGATTTACGACATATTGCAATAGACTGTTATCAGAAACAAACTCAGGACACATACCTAATAATCCTTGTGTGGAACTTGCTTTCATAAAAATGTAAAATGGCCAAGAGTATAAGACAAGTCAAAACAAAAAAAATAATTTTCGATACATTGTTACGGAAATTAAGCTCATATAGAAAAGTAAAAGACACAGAATACAACTTGTTAAAAAATTTTGTAGACCTTGATCCAATATTCGAGGGACGCATAGATAAGTTTAACTTTGACGGTACTAGAGAGAAATGGATAAAATTTCATGCTGAGTACAATTTCAAGATAACAGGACACTGGATGGAATTCGGAGTGCGTGAAGGAACAACTATCGAACAGTTTTTAAAATACAATCCAGATGCACACATACACGGATTTGATTCTTGGGAAGGACTTCCGGAAGATTGGGACGTTGGAAATAAGATATACAAAGCAGGTGATATGGCTGTCCCTATGCCTGTGTTTGATGACAGGGTACAATTATGGAAAGGTTGGTTTGAAGACACCATAGACCCATGGAAGGAAAAACATAAAGGAAACATTCAACTGTTACACGTGGACGGAGATCTTTATTCATCGGCCACAACTGTTTTGACAAAACTAAATGATAGAATAGTGCCAGGTACAGTTATTATATTTGATGAGATATCTAACTGGCGATTGGCAGGTAAAATGAGTGAATGGTGCGATGGTGAATGGCTTGCCTTGCAACAGTGGATGGAAAATTTTGACAGGCAAGTGATTCCGTTAGCACGTAGTTGTCTAAATCAAGCCAGTGTTGAAGTGCTAAAGTAATTTATTTTGTCTCACAAACAGATTTAATTCATCTGCCCATCTGTGATGTCCTTGTTCGTTTGGGTGTCCGTCATTTGCCGACTTAGTCCAACCGTTTTTAGCAACAAATTCAAAATGGCTCTGCACGTAATCTTTGTTATTAACTTTAACAACATGATCTGCAGAAGATCTGTTATCGAGTTGCATCTGCACATTTTCCTTAGCGAAATCGCTGGTGTCGAAGTTGTAGAAATGTTTCCTATCAATTTGGTCTTTAAGTAGTTTGATATCAGGACGAGGCTTACCGTCAACTTCATTTTCCGGCAAGTCATTTGTCAGTGCGTGATAAAAGACATAGGGTATGTTATGGTATTTCAAAAAATATTGCAAAGATAAAATGTTAGTGTACAATTTTACAGCACTTGCTAATTCAACATCAAAGTCTTTGTCTCTCATAAAAAAATCGTGATGTGGCAACTGCCATGTGCCCCACTGGAAATCGAATTTCAACAACTCACCTTTTATGCCACCTTGCTTTTCTTTTGGGGTACGCATACTGCTCACGTAGTCCCATCTGTAGCCTGTTGTCCAACCAACGCTTACAAAAGTATCTTTGACTTTGTCAGGGTTTTTGAAAAACCAATGCATTGTGGTGTTCACTATCCTGTCATTACCTCTGCCACCTTTTGCTAGGTTAATTGTTGGTGTTTCTATATCCAGCAATTTTCCTAAACGCTGATGACAACTATCATATGTTTTTTTTGTACTAAAACTACACCCGTTGCTCAAATGATATTTCATATGCTCTTACTTACGTGTTCCCAACATTCTCCTGATTCGAATTCCTCTAGGCTCCACTGACAGTGAGATATCTTATTTGCCCATTCTGTTTTGTCTCCTGTAAAAGGATTTTCAATTTCGCTTATTTCTTTACTACTAACGTCATATACCATACTACCAGTGTTACAAGCAATATTAGGTATCCCTTCCAGCACGGCATCTATTCCTGCCCCTGACGTGTAGGTCACTGTGCACCATGCATTCTTTAATTGATCACGTATGGGCACAAATCCTTCCTTCAGTAAATCTGTCTCTTGCCAAGCAACATCTTCGTAATTTAAAACTTTTTCTTGTAAAATTTTGTGTTGTGTGGCTTTTCTGTACAATGGGTGAGGTCTAACAATAATTTTCCTATTAGTATTTTGTCTAATTAACTTAATAGTATCGAGTGTCCATTCAAACACATCCGCACCGCGTAAACTAGCATCACCAACTTTTTGCATACACAGTAAGATGTGATCACCTGATGTCTTCCATGCTATATTTGGGTCATAACCATTTCTTTCGAAAACTTTGTTTGATCTATCTGTAGTAATATGTTGAAACCCCCAACCTGCATCATCCCACAGGAATCCATTAACTCCTACCCTAAACTCATTATGGAACGCCGTTTCGATCGGCCTACCTATGAGCTGTGTTTCCAACTGCACGTATGGAATACCGCTTTCTATGATTTTGCCTTTGCCTCTGTGTGCTGGCTTTCCTCTTTCTTTTTTGTAACTGCCAAATATCACCGCACAATCATATCCTCTCGCATCAGAGCTGGTGACTATTTCGCCTCCACAGCCTTTGGCAAATGATTCAAGATAATGCAAATATTGTTCGTTATTGGCTGTGTCTTTGATTACTGCTACTCGCATGGAGTATTTACGTAGCGGAGCGATAGCGTAAATTTTACCAAATTTGCGTTCTTTAGAAATTACGCGACAGCGTAAAAGCGTAAAGCCGGCCTGACCTGAACGATAATTACACTAGCAATGGGAGTAACACAATGGGCATACACTACGATTACAAGAGCACCAGAGGTGATAAAAAAATGCGGAAGCAACAGGAACGTGAGGAACGTAGGCGCAGAAAGAAGAAACACGCTTCCAAGAGCGATGAAAAAACCATACCCGAAGATGTTGTTCTCACACTGGACATGATCACCGATCCCGACAGATGATCAACCAACGACTGTTCACCCACTACAACATAGACATCAAAAAGGACCTCAAGATCAGGAGCAGGTGTCCACGCCCATACGACACCATACTGATAGACAAGCAGGGATCATGCTTTGCCTGTGAGTGCCAGAGCTGGCTACCCCAAAGCGTGGGCAACCTACAGGTCAGGACTTTGGACGAGATAATAAACCACAGCGACATGCGTAAGATGTTGCAGGGAACCATCGATGACGGCACCTATCGCTTCTGCAACGAGCACCAGTGTTCCTACATACGTGGCAACGTTGTGCTTGATGACAGGCCCAACAGGATACAACACCTGAGGCTGGCCATCGATGACAGTTGCAACCTGAGATGCCCCAGTTGTAGGAAATCAATGATATTCCACAAGGAGGGATCAGCGTACAACCTTGGTGTGCGGCTGGCGGACAGGGTCAATGACTGGTTGCACGATTACACACACCCCATACAGGTGCACATAGGATCAGATGGTGATCCATTCGCTTCACACGTGTACAGACACTTCATGGAGCAGACACCCGAGAGGGAGAACATCAAGTACAGCATACTGACCAACGGGCTCATGTTCAAGGAGTTCCACACACGGGTGCCAAATGTGATACGGAACCTAAAAGAGCTCGGCGTCAGCATCGACGGCGCCAGCAAAGGCACCTACGAGAAACTGAGGCTGGGTGGCAGGTGGGACAAGATCTTGGAAGGCCTGGAGTGCATGGCGGAACAGAAAAAGAAACATGGTTTCAGATTCATTCTGCACTTCGTGGTGCAGAGAGACAACTATCATGAGATGGAGGCCATCATCGACCTTGGTGAGCAGTATGGCGCTGACCGTGTGTGGCTGAACAAGATAGAGGACTGGGGCACCATGGATGACTTCCGCTCACAAGACATATGGGGCTCGACTGATTACCAGAATCGATTGGAGAAGGTCATAGGCCGCATACACGACAGGGGTGATCGGTTCATCGAGTGTCCTACTTTAATAAGTGAAGCGGTTCGTTATAGAAACAAAAACTAAACTGCAAACGCGGATATTTGGCGCTGTCTCCCATTTCCACTGTGTGCAGGATATCACTGCGTAGCACTATTGGCTTGGTGCATTCCACCCTGTCTATCTCGTTGGCGTAGTCATCATACCAAACGTTGAAGGTGTCCTTGGTATTCAAAACAGGAAAGTTTATTTTGGCGATGACAGGTGGCTCGTCACGGTGTATGTCGGTGTGAATGGTTTCGTTAGTGACAGTGAAACTCATGTCCCTCACTTTGAGCCCTAACTGATCAAACCAGTTCAACAGTTCCAAATTCGGGATCGATAGGTAATCTCTTATTTGTCCGCGTGTTAGGTGGGTCCAGAATTTGGTGGGCGGATTGTTTGCAGTGATGCCTTTGTAGTAGCCATACAGGCTGTCTGCAATTTTCTGTTGCTTATCACACTCCAGAATAAAAAATGACTTCATATAACGTATTTAAATACAATCCAAAGCACATATGAAGATCGCGATCACAGGACACAAAAAAGGAATCGGTGAGGCATTCGCCACACAACTTGCATCTCGAGGGCATGACATCGTTGGTATTTCAAGGAGCGATGGCGAGAACATACGGAGGACTGCCCACACGGCGTCACTGATAGAGCCCTGCGACATGTTCATTAACAATGCCATAAGCATGTACGCCCAGACTGAACTGTTGTTTGAAGTGTGGCACAGATGGAGTGAGATAAAAGAGGTACACCACATTTGGAACATATCAACAAAAGTATGTGAGTGGGATCAGGACAAGCACATCAACGGCCTCACCATGAGACAGTCAATGGAATACAGGAATCAGAAAATGGCATTGGAGTTGGCACACGTGCAGTTGCACTCACAGGCCAGTAACATTCAGATGAAACTGATAAGGCCCGGAAGTGTGAATACTCAGTCATTCAGTGAGCCAGACAGCATATCCGCGGAGCAATATGTTAGGCAAGTGTTAGAACAACAGGACGTGGTGTAATGGACGCAAAGAAATTTTTGACCAACAAGAGCATATGCACACTGCCATGGCACGGCTTTGAACTTGAACCAAACGGCAATGTTAAGAACTGCATTATATCCAACACACAACTTGGGAACATTGACAATCAACATATAGCAGACATCTTACATAGCGATAAAAACAAAACCCTAAAACAAAAAATGCTTGAGGACAAGAAGCCTTACAACTGCGCAGGGTGTTACCTACAGGAGAAAGGTCGGACCAATCTTAGCAGTATCAGTAGCAGGCTTTACTATCTCAAAGAACTGGCAAAGAAAACAGATCTAAATTTCTATGACAAGGTCAAAAACTTTTCATTGAAGCACGTTGACCTTAGGTGGACGAACTCCTGCAACCAAGCGTGTGTCTATTGTAGCCCAGAACTCAGTAGCAAGTGGGCACAGGAGTTGAAAGTAAAAATTAAATCTAAGAAAGAATCCAGGATGGCTGTCAAAAATTTTGTCTTTGAAAACATCGAGCAACTAGAAAATGTATATCTGGCGGGAGGAGAACCAATGTTGATGAAAGAAAACATGGAGTTCTTGACCTTGTTAAAAGAAAAAAATCCTGATTGCAATGTGCGTGTTAACACCAATCTAAGCACAACCAACACAGGCATCTTTGAATTGCTCTGTGAACTATCAAACGTCCACTGGACTGTGAGCGTAGAAGCCATAGAGGAGGAATACAATTACATAAGATATCATGGCAACTGGCATGACTTCAGTAAAAACATTGATGTAATAAGCAAATTAGATCACAAGATTACATTCAACATGCTACACTTTATCCTCAACTACAAGAGCATACACACTTGTGTAGACTATTTCAAAGGCAAAGGCTTCAAGGACAATAGTTTTGTGATCGGGCCTCTGTACAACCCTCCACACTTGAACACAATGAACCTACCAGATGAAATGATGCACGAGGTATTGTTTGACTTAAAAGATAGACTAGAGCGGCACCCAATGGGTTATCTGAAAAACAGTTACGAGAATTTAATAGAATATTATACTAGTACAAATTTCAAGAAAAACATGAAATCGTTCTATTATAATCTGGGGAGCATGGATCAAAGGAGGAAGCAAGATGCTAGGAATGTGTTTCCCGAACTGTTCAAAGGATTAGATGCTTACACACTGGAATAAACTTTTGAACACCGACTGCATTGTGGTAGACGTAGGTCCACACACCGTCTATCCAATATTCCGAGTAGGGCAAAGCACACTGATGTCTGTGTGTGATAAAAAATATACAAATGATGAAATACAAAACTGTAATCACGTAGATGTCCTGATCAGGGATCCTGAGGAAAGATTCATTTCGGGTTTGAATGAATATTGTGTTCAACATGACCTGGACGTGCAGGCGACTTGGAATCTAGTAAATAATGGTGAGTTATACGATAGGCATTTTACACCTCAGTATATTTGGTTAATGAATTTGTACAGATTTTATAAAGGCTCTATAACAATACGTCCATTCCAGCACATCAGTAATATCACTGACGTGCATTTACACAAGAGCAAGACTAAAATTGATGTGCCTGTGTGCGAACCTTTGGTAAAGGTTGATCGACATCTGACAAACTACTACAACCAAACTTTGAAAATTGGTTACTTGATCGAGAGGTACAAACATGCACTGTCCTAGAATAGATCATTTCATAAGACTAAACAAAGACGGCACAGTGGGCAAGTGTGGGCACATGATTAATGCCAAAGGATTTGACAGTTACGAGGAACTTGAGAACAGCGAATGGATGTCAAATATTCGTAAGACAATAGATCAAGGCCAATGGCCGATGGAGTGTTTTCGTTGTCAACGATCTGAAAAAGCAAAAGGGGAGAGCATAAGAACAAACAGTATAAGTCGACATAAGATGTTACATCCTATAATGAACGACTACCTCATAGTTGGAGGAGTATTAGACAACGTGTGTAACAGTGCGTGTCAGTCATGTCATTCAGGACTGAGCACCAAAATAGGAAGTTTAGAATCAAAGGACTACCCTCGAGTTGACAATTATGATGTGTTCAAGAAACTACCACAGGAACGTATGATTGAGTTCGACGTCAACGGAGGCGAGCCAACGGCAAGTAAGAACTATAAGAAAATACTAAAGGCACTACCACACAATGTCAAAATAGTTAGAATGAATACAAACGGTTCTAGACTGATTCCTGAGTTGGAAGATGTGTTAAAAAGGAAGATAATGGTGATAGTAACCATGAGCCTTGACGGCATAGGCGAGGTGCACGACTATACACGTTGGCCTATCAAGTGGAAGAACTACGAAAAGACTCTAAATGCATATCAGGCGTTGCAAAAAAAATATAAATTATTGCAACTAGATTTCTGGACAACTGTGAGTTGCCTAAACATTAAAATACTGCCAGACATAATAAACTTCGCAAATGAGAAAAAAATTCCACATGACTGGGCATTCCTTGAAAAACCAAGTGTCCTTAATGTAAAGTACACAAATAAATTTACGTCATCGGCGAAACACATATCTCCAAATGAGATCGCAATAGACAAGGACAATAGTATAGAGTTAGAGGCTTTTATACAAAGGCAAGATAGATTACGTAATATTTCAATAAAGGATTATTTTAATTTTGATCCAAAGTAATCAAGAAACAGTTTCGCGAAGCGTTTGTGATGTTCAACACCATAATGCTTTCCGTCTGATGCTAGGTTAGGCTCGTTGTAGGGCACACGTTGTTCAAATTTATCCCAGTAAGGCCAACAGTTCTTAATCGTGTAGTCCCCAAGTACGTTAAGGCCTTTAATATGTTGGTGATAAGACTCCTCAGCAAAACAATGCATTGTCTTACAACGATTCTTTTGCGCGAACTTCTCTACGTGGAAAACGTTCTTCAAGAAATTTTGTTTGTCAGTGTCCACTGTTTCAGTTTTAAGAAAATCATTGTCGGAGGTTAGGCTGATAGCATCTTGATCCAATTTTTCCCGCCTACTCCATAAGGGCCAGCACACTATGATTATCTCTGGAAACAATAACTGTTCTGTACCGTATAGTATCCTAACTATTTTGTCAGCACTTGCTCCTGGCTGTCCAAGGTTCCAATAACGGCATCTGTCTGTGTGATGTTTTGATATGAAGTGTACCCAGTGTTCGTTATCCTCAAGTCCAACTCCATAGGTGTGACTGCAACCCAGCACCACCACGTTCTTCTTGCCGTTGGGCATTGGATCCCAACTGGGACATCTGTACTTGCCTTCTGGTAATTTGTTATCTGAGAAGTGACCAAACTCCATTACGTGCTACCTCTCGACATATTCATTCTTTGATTCAACCTGTGTACGATGTACAGTTCCATGAATCCCATTCTCCCTTTGTCACCAAACATAGTTGGGTGTTTCATTCTTCCCAACATTAAATATTTCTCATCTGCGTATAGATCCAATCGGTGTTTGTGTTTGGGATATCTAAACTCCAGTGCTTTGTTGTTCCAGAGATACTTTACCAGTTTGGATTCATCTATCAACATCTGCTCCGCAAGTTTGGGGGGAATGTTTTCCTTGAACTGTCTAAGTTTGATCGAATAGAACTTCTTCACACAATTAATTATGTGCGTTTGGTGTGCCCGGGAGGATTCGAACCTCCGACCCCAAGTTTAGGAAACTCGTATTCTATCCAACTGAACTACGGGCACCAATATGGTGAGCCGGGTAGGGATCGAACCTACGACACACGCCTTAAAAGGGCGTTGTTCTACCGCTGAACTACCGGCCCCGTGTATATATGTTGGCTGGCCCTCAAGGACTC
>MDSZ01184001.1_pt1 | contig 10389 bp, 6 predicted proteins | sample 811201 | NCBI WGS metagenome assembly MDSZ01 (sample SAMN05326647, study PRJNA326480) | marine metagenome | isolation source: seawater | place: Indian Ocean: North | collected 2010
AAGACACTTTGAAATACTAATTGCTGCATTGGTAATTGGTGGAACTGTAGGCATCATTTTGGCACGTCGTGTACAAATGACTCAAATGCCAGAACTTGTTGCTGTTTTACACAGCTTAGTTGGCGCAGCAGCTGTTGCCGTTGGGTTTGCAAGCTTTTTGGACCCTAATAGGCTGTTGCGTTTTACTGGTACTGAATTGACTATTCATGATGTTGAGACCTACATAGGTATATTCATTGGAGCAGTTACTTTTTCAGGTTCAATAATAGCGTTTGGTAAATTATCAGGACGAATAAGCGGTAAACCTCTTACTTTGCCGGGCCGGCATGTTCTTAATTTAATTTTATTGCTAGGCACAATATTGTTTTGTTTTAAATTTACCACTCAGTCTGCAATTGGAGGTGGCCTACAGCCTTTAGTTGTTATGACATTAATTGCATTACTACTTGGTATCCACATGGTAATGGCCATAGGCGGTGCTGATATGCCAGTTGTGGTTTCTATGTTGAATAGTTATTCTGGTTGGGCGGCTTCTGCAACAGGTTTTATGCTTGGTAATGATTTATTAATTGTTACAGGTGCTCTAGTTGGATCAAGTGGAGCAATTTTGAGTTACATAATGTGTAAAGCCATGAATCGCAAATTTATTGCAGTTATTGCAGGTGGTTTTGGAACAAGCGGCAGTAATGCAACAGCTGGTAGTGATGAAGATCAGGGCGATGTTGATCCTATTGATGTTCAAGAGGCTGCTAGTCTTTTAAAGAATGCAAAAAATGTCATGATTATTCCTGGCTATGGTATGGCTGTTGCACAGGCTCAACATACTGTTTATGAAATAACAAAGACCCTTCGAGCTAAAAATATTAATGTGAAATTTGGTATTCATCCCGTTGCAGGCCGCATGCCAGGGCATATGAACGTTTTATTAGCAGAGGCAAAAGTGCCATATGATATTGTCTTTGAAATGGATGAAATAAATGATGATTTTCCAGATGTTGATGTCTCAGTGATTATTGGTGCAAATGATATTATTAATCCGTCAGCACTAACTGATCCTGATAGCCCAATAGCTGGAATGCCAGTATTAGAGTGTTGGAATGGTAAGACGTCAATTGTTCTCAAACGAAGTATGGCTACAGGATATGCCGGTGTTCAAAACCCACTTTTTTTCAAAGAAAATACACGCATGTTATTTGGTGATGCTAAAGAAACATTAGATGAGGTTTTGAAAGCTCTATAAAATAAAAAACTAATTTTGAAGGATAAATATATTACTAACAAAATAGCATCTGACATTTCGCAACAAGTATTAAGAACTGATATTGCTGGAATGCCTTTAGAATGGATTGATTATCGTAATGCAGTACGTCTTTACCATTCAAATCAGGTTGCATATGACTGTGGTACATTACTTTACTCAGTTTTAGGTGGTTATAGTTCATCAGATGGTCATCGCAGTAGAGTCGATGTAAATTCTATTATTGCTACATATGGTTCGAGCAAAAGCTTAATTAAAAATCGTAACAACTATTCTCCACCCTTAAATAATCGTACTTTATTTAAGCGCGATGCAAATCTATGTCTTTATTGCGGCAAACAATTTATGACAAAATTTTTAACAAGAGATCATATTACGCCTGTATCACAAGGAGGTTATGATACATGGAGTAATGTTGCTACTGCTTGTCGGCGTTGTAACAATTATAAGGGTGGCCGAACACCTGAGCAGGCTTTGATGGAACTTATTGCTATACCTTTCACGCCTAATTATGCAGAATATATCTACCTCAAAGGAAGGCAAGTTCTTACTGATCAAATGCAGTACTTATTGGCTCATATTCCACGATCAAGTCCCCTCCATGCACGGCTAAGTAATCATTTATTTAATGGACAAATTAATTGAAGTATTTTTTCATGAATAAATTTTTTGGAAAAGATTTTGGTCTATTAAATTATTATAAAGTTGTTCTGTGCAATATTTAATTGATGCAAGCGTTTATGTTTTTCGTGCACATTACTCAATGCCCGATGATATGGTTGATGAAAAGGGTAATCCAATAAATGCATTTTATGGGTTTTGTCGTTTTATTGGTGATTTTTTAGAAAACGCATCACCAAAATATATAGCAGTATTATTTGATCAGAGCATGACAGAATGTTTCCGTACTAAAATTTATCCAGCTTACAAAGCAAATAGAGAGCCTGCTCCTCCAGAGCTTAAAAGGCAGTTTGAGTTATGTCGTAGATATGTGAGGGCTCTTGGGTTGATGGAGCAAAGCAGTCCGAAATATGAAGCTGATGACTTAATTGGAACTCTAGTTCATCTTGGTCGAAAGAATGGTCGTCCTTCTACAATTGTGACGCGAGATAAAGATCTTACGCAATTGCTAAATAAAGATGATTTTTTTTGGGATTTTGCCGGTAAAGGTAAATTGAGTTATGAAAAAATTATTGACTCATTTGGCGTCTGGCCGGAGCAAATAGCAGATTTTCTTGCTCTAGCAGGAGATGCTGTTGATAACATAAAAGGTGTGCCAGGCGTTGGGAAAAAAACTGCAATATCTTTATTAAAGCATTTTGGCGATTTAAATAGTATTTATAAAAACTTAGATAGGATATATGAGTTAAATATAAGGGGTTCAAAGACTCTTGGCGAAAAGCTTTATCATCATAAAAAAGATGCTTATCTTGCAAGAAAGTTAACAGGCATTGCATGTGATGCACCAATGACAGACGCTGAACAACTTCTGAGGCCTTCTGCCCCAAGGCTTGAAGAAATTAATAAAATTTTTGATGAAGCTGGAATAGGAACCTCCCTACGTCGTCAGGCTGAACGCGTTTCTGAAATTTACAATAATTTAGAATGAAAACTCCTAACTGGGACAATATTTTAAATCAACTAAATTGCAGTGGCACCCCTATTCCTGTTGGTCAAAATGATGGAAATACCAGTTCAACTTGGAAGCTCTGTAGTGATGGCATGGATCTTTTTATTAAGACATGTCCAGTTGATATATATGAAATTTATTCAGCAGAGGCCGATGGCTTATTGGAAATCTCTAAAACGGATTCTATTAGAGTTCCAGAAGTTATCGGTTTTGGAAAAACGGATACTGAGAATTACTTAGCTCTTGAATGGATTGATATAGAACCACCAAATTACGTGACTGAAATTTCTTTCGGTGAGCAACTTTCTGAATTGCATCGAGTGACTTGTGAAAATTTTGGTTGGTTTCGAGATAACACTATAGGACTAACACCACAAATAAATAATTACTCTGATGATTGGGTAAATTTTTTTAGAGAAAATCGTCTTGAATATCAATTGAAACTTGCCTATAACAATGGATACTCAGGAAAGTTGCAGCAACTTGGATCTATACTCATAAAAAAACTACCCTTGTATTTTGATTCCGGTAAGATTGAATCATCGTTGCTACATGGAGACCTTTGGGCCGGAAATTGGGGTAGCTATATGGACCGTCCTATAATATTTGACCCTGCAGTTTATTTTGGTGATAGAGAGACTGACTTAGCAATGACAATGTTGTTTGGAGGGTTTGGAAAAAATTTTTACGAAGCTTATGAGTCCTGTTGGCCCTTGCGTCAAGGCTATCAAAAAAGACTAAAAATCTACCAACTTTATCATGTACTTAACCACTTAAATCTGTTTGGTGCAACATATTTAAAGTCTGCAATAAATTTATTAAAAGAAATACTTTAACACCCGTAGAAATATTAAAAGAACACCAATTTATTCATAAAAATTTGTCTTTCGAGGCAAAAAGTCTTAAATCGAGAAGGTGAAATTATTTTTCGGTTTCCATGATAGCAGTCACTCCCATTCCTCCTGCTGTACAAACAGAAATTAGACCTCGACCAGAACCTTTTTCATTAAGTAATTTGGCCATTGTTGCTACAATCCTGGCACCAGTGGCCGCAAATGGATGGCCGATTGCAATACTTCCACCTTTGGTGTTGAGTTTATCAAAATTAATAGACCCCATAGGTTCACTTCTTTCAAGCTTATTGCAACAAAAATCTTCAGATTTCCATGATTCAAGTGTTGCTAATGTTTGGGCGGCAAAAGCTTCATGTATCTCGTAAAAATCAAAATCTTGAAGTTTCAGATTTGCTTTTTTTAGCATATCTGAAACTGCGTAAGCTGGCGCCATTAATAAACCCTCATCATCGACAAAATTAACTGCACTAGCTTGGACAAATGTTAGATATGCCAATATTGGTAAGTTTTTCTCTTTAGCCCATTCCTCTGATGCCAGAAGTACCGCTGCGGCACCATCAGTCAGCGGTGTGCTATTTCCCGCAGTCATTGTTCCATAATTGCTTCTATCAAAAACAGGTTTAAGCGTAGAAAGTTTATCTAATGTTGTATCACTACGAATATTATTGTCCTCTTCCACTCCGTTGAAAGGAACTACTAAATCATTGTACCAGCCTTCACTATAAGCAGCCGCCGCCTTGCAATGACTATTGAAAGCTAATTGATCCTGCTTTTTGCGATCAATATTCCAAGTCTTTGCCATTAATTCTGTGCTTTCACCCATAGATAGACCAGTACGAGGCTCTGTAACGCCTGGAAATTGTGGTTTAAAATGTTTTGGCCTTATCTTTAAAATTGACTTAATACGATCCACAGGTGATTTCGCACGATGAATATCCATTAAAAGATGACGATATTCATCAGGATAAACAACCGGCGTATCACTAATACTATCTGTTCCGCCTGCTATGCCCGAATCAATTTGACCGAGTGAAATTTTATTTGCTATTAAAATTGCTGCTTCAAGGCTTGTACCGCATGCACGCTGTAAATCAAATGCTGGAGTTCTCATTGACAATCCACATTCGATAACACTTTCTCTTGCAAGGTTCCAATCATTTGAATGCTTTATAAGGGCACCTAAAGCAACTTCTCCAAGGGCTTTATTTCTAAGTTCAAACTTTTCCACCAATCCTTTAAGTGCGGCAGACATTAGATCTTTATTTGCAAATTTTTTGTAAGCTGAATGAGATCTGCAAAAAGGAATTCGCGTTCCACCTATTACTGCAACTCTTCTGGATTGTTTATTGTGCAGCATTTTTTTCTCCCTAATGATTTATCATTATATATTTTAGTTTTACAGCACCAAATAGCCAAATCGTAAGTTAACATATACCAATGAATCGAACTAATCTCAAAGAATACAAAGCACAAATAAAAAAACTATTTGGCATTGGCGGACCATTGATAGTAAATAATCTATCAATAGCTGGAATAGCCTTCGCAGACGCTGTTATGGCTGGAAGTATTGGTTCTAGAGAATTGGCTGCAGTAGCTGTAGGAAGCAGCTTTTGGTTTATTGGTTTTTTATTCTGTCTTGGCATACTTATGGCATTGTCACCTATTATTGCAAGGCATTTCGGCGCGGAAAATTATTCACTCATTGGTCGCTATATGAGACAGGGCATCTATTTGGGTATTTGTTTAAGTATACCGATATTACTTATAGGACAATTTGCGACTGCCCCATTATTAGAAAGTTTTGGTATTAATCCAGAATTTCGTGAAATGACTGTTGGTTACGTTAATGCAGTAACATTTGGTGCTCCTGCTATCTTTATTTTCCTAGCGCTTAGATTTATGACAGAGGGTATCGGGTATCTAAGGCCAATAATATTCACTTCAATATTTTCATTGATCTGTAACGTTTTTTTAAATTATGTACTTATGTTTGGCCACTTTGGGTTTCCAGCCCTCGGAGCTGTGGGTTGTGGCTATGCGAGCGCTATTACAATGTGGATTATTATGTTTCTTCTTATTTATTTTGTATTAAAAAGCAAACATTATGAATCTTTCAATCTTTTTTCACGAGCGGCACCACTTAGATTTGATGTGTTTAAAGAAATCATTTTTCTTGGCATACCGATTGCAATTACCATAACAGCTGAAGCCGGCCTTTTTTCTGCTATTACAATTCTTATGGGAACTCGTGGAACAGATATTGCTGCAGCGCATCAAATAGCTATTAATTTTGCATCCACAACTTTTATGATCCCGCTTTCTCTTAGCGGTGCAACAACTGTTTTGGTAGGCCAGCTCATTGGAGCAGGTAAATTGCGTGAGGCTAAATATAGTGGTTGGCTTGGAATATTTTTCTGTACGAGTTTTATGATTATTTCAGCAGTATTTTTGCTTATTTTTAGAGGCCCTATTGTTAGCCTTTATACACAAGATGTTAATGTCATGGATATCGCAATTAGCTTACTCCTAATAGCGGCTATATTTCAAATTGCTGATGGGATTCAAATCGGAGCTGCTGGAGCACTGCGTGGTTACAAAGATACAACGATACCAATGGTTATAAATATCTTTGCTTTTTGGGTCGTGGGTTTCCCATTAGCATATCTAGCAGCGATAACTTACCAAGCACCTCCAAGTTATATATGGGCAGCACTTGTTTTAGCTTTAACTATAGGTGCTGCTTTACTTACTTGGCGTTATCTTAACGTATCATCTGAAGATTAAGTTTGAGCACGTTAAAATACATGAGATAGCAAGAGAGATAAAAGTGCGGATGTCGTTTTCAGAAGAGTTTAATAATTTCAAAATAAAATACTATACAGGCCTTGGCAAATCAGTGTAGCCCATTAGATGTTTATCAACAGCAGCAGCAACGCTACGTCCTTCTGCAATTGCCCAAACGATTAAACTTTGCCCACGTCTCATATCTCCAGCAGCAAAGACACCATCAACACTTGTCATCCATGTAGTTGGATCGGCTGCAACATTGCCACGGCTATCAAGTTCTAATCCTAACTGCTCAATCATACCTGGTTTTTCTGGACCTAAAAATCCCATAGCCAATAAGGCTAGATCACAAGGAAGTTCTTTTTCGCTTCCCTTGATTTCTTCAAAACTAATCTGACCATTGTTGTTTTTCATCTCTACATCAACTACTTGAAGGGCTTTTACATTGCCTTCATCGTCACCGATAAAGCGCTTTGTATTAACTGAATAAACTCTCTCAACACCTTCTTCATGCGCAGAAGCAGTTCTAAAAATTCTTGGCCACTCAGGCCAAGGGTTATCTTCACTTCTACTTTGTGGCGGCTTTGGCATAATTTCAAGTTGATGTACTGACTTGCAGCCTTGTCTATTAGATGTACCTAAACAATCAGCTCCTGTATCACCCCCGCCTATTATTATGACGTGCTTATCTTTTGCGCTTATAAAGTCATCGCTCTTTTCATCACCTTCGCAAAGTCTATTTTGCATTGGTAAGAAATCCATCGCTTGATGAATACCCTTTAATTCACGACCTGATGCTTTTAAGTCTCTAGCATCACAGGCTCCTCCAGTGAGGATTAATGCATCAAAATCATTTTTTAAAGTTTCGATAGGTAAATCTTTACCGACATGACTATTGGTTTTGAAGATTACACCTTCTGCTTCCATTTGATTTAATCTGCGATCAATCTGTTTATTTTCCATCTTAAATTCTGGAATACCATATCGCAAAAGTCCGCCTATACGATCATCTCTCTCAAACAAAGTGACTTCGTGACCTGCTCGTGCAAGTTGTTGTGCCGCAGCTAACCCTGCAGGTCCTGAGCCGACAATGGCAATTTTTTTGCCCGTTAGCACTTCAGCTGGTTCAGGTTTGATCCAACCATTTTCCCAAGCTTTGTCAATTATCGATAATTCAACTGCTTTAATTGAAACTGGATCATCATTAATTCCTAAGACACAAGAACCTTCACACGGTGCTGGACAAAGAGTACCTGTGAATTCGGGAAAATTATTAGTAGCATGCAAACGTTCAATCGCCTCCATCCACTGATCACGATAAACAAGATCGTTCCAATCGGGAATTAAATTGCCAAGCGGACAGCCTTGGTGACAAAATGGAATTCCACAATCCATACAACGTGAAGCTTGAGTTTTAAGAGGTTTTATTGGCCAAGGTTTCATAACTTGGTTCCAGTCTCTAAGCCTTTGCTCTACAGGCCTGTAAGGTTGTTGTTCTCTTTTAAACTCTAGAAAGCCTGTTGGTTTACCCATGAGCCGCCTCCATTATTGCATCGTCTACTGAGGCATTTTCTAGTTTTGCTTTTTCAATAGCCGCAAGAACTCGTTTGTAATCTTTTGGCATCACTTTTACGAACTTTCTTTGATATATTGACCAATCATTTAAAATTCTTTTTGCAACATCACTTTGTGTATATTTCATATGTTTTATTAATAAAGTTTTAACAGTTTCTAGATCTTCATCTTCTTCAAGTTGATCAAGATCGACCATTTCTGTATTACATCGATCAGCAAAATTTTCTTTTTCATCTAGTACATAAGCAATACCACCTGACATGCCGGCAGCAAAATTACGACCAGTTTCTCCAATAACAACTACGCGTCCCCCGGTCATATACTCACAAGCATGATCGCCAACTCCCTCCACCACAGCGCTGACACCACTGTTACGAACACAAAAGCGTTCACCAGCAATTCCTCTGAAGTAAGCTTCACCAGTTACAGCACCATATAAAAGAACGTTTCCAACTAAAATATTTTTTTCAGCAACGAATGTTGAATTCTTCGGAGGATAAACAATAATTTTTCCTCCTGATAACCCTTTGCCAAGATAATCATTTGCATCGCCTTCTAGAGTAAGAGATACCCCTTTCGGTATGAAAGCACCAAAACTCATTCCAGCAGAACCATTAAAATGTATTTTAATTGTATCCTCTGGTAATCCCTCTCCTCCATATCGCTTTGTAATGTTATATCCGAGAATTGTCCCAACTGTTCTATTTGTATTGAGTATTGGTAGATTAATTTTCACTGGTTTTTTATTTTCAATAGCATCTTTACACATGGGTACTATTGTCGTTACATCAAGTGATTTTTCCAGACCATGATCTTGCTTATTAACACAGTACACTTCATCGCCTGGACGAACTTCAGGTTTATAAAGAACGTCGGTAAAATCTAAGCCAGCGGCTTTCCAATGATCAATTGCTTTTTTTGTTTTGAGAGAATCTACTTGACCAATCATTTCATCAACCGTTCTGAATCCGAGTTCTGCCATTAATTCTCTTACTTCATGAGCAATGTATTTAAAAAAGTTTTCTACAAATTCTGGGCTACCTGTAAACTTTTTTCTAAGTTCAGGGTTTTGAGTTGCGACACCTACAGGGCAGGTATTTAAATGACAAACACGCATCATGATGCACCCCATTACAACTAAAGGTGCTGTTGAAAAACCAAACTCCTCCGCCCCCAAAAGAGCTGCAATAACGACATCACGTCCAGTTTTTAATTGACCATCAGCTTGAACAACAATTCGATCACGTAATCCATTTTGAACAAGCACTTGTTGTGTTTCTGCAAGCCCTAACTCCCATGGTAAGCCTGCATGTTTTAGTGAACTTATTGGTGAAGCACCAGTGCCCCCATCATAGCCAGAGATTAAAACAACATCAGAGTGCGCTTTTGCAACCCCAGCCGCAACTGTACCGACTCCAACTTCAGCAACAAGTTTAACGTGCACACGTGCTTCTGGATTAGCATTTTTTAAGTCATGTATGAGTTGAGCTATATCCTCAATTGAATAAATATCATGATGTGGTGGCGGAGAAATTAAACCAACACCTGCGGTTGAATTACGAACTTTCGCAATCCAAGGATAAACTTTTGAGCCAGGTAATTGACCGCCTTCACCCGGCTTAGCTCCTTGCGCCATTTTGATTTGTAGGTCATCTGCATTCGCAAGATATTCACTAGTAACTCCAAAACGGCCAGAAGCGATTTGTTTAATTGAGCTTCTTCTTGAATCACCATTTGAATCTGGTGTATACCTTTCAGGATCTTCGCCGCCTTCACCAGTATTTGATTTACCACCTAAGCGATTCATGGCAATAGCAAGAGTCTCGTGCGCTTCCTGGCTAATAGAGCCGAGCGACATTGCTCCAGTCGAGAAGCGTGATAAAATATTTTCGATGGGTTCAACATCATCTATAGAGATTGGCTCTTTGATATTTTGAAATTCAAATAAGCCTCGTAGAGTTGCTAAGTTTTCATTTTGTTTGTCGACCAGAGATGTATATTCTTTGAATATTTTATACTGACCTGAGCGTGTTGCATGCTGCAATTTAAATACAGTGGTAGGATTGAAAAGGTGATATTCGCCATCCCGTCTCCATTGATATTCACCGCCCCACTCCAAGTCAGGTCGTTTCGCTGGACGTTTAGGAAAAGCATTCAGATGTCGCAAATTTATTTCATCAGTGATCCCTTCAAGGCCTATTCCACCAATTCTAGAGGCTGTTGAAGTAAAATATTTATCAATGAATTCCTGATTTAACCCAATAGCTTCAAAAATTTGGGCTCCA
>MDSZ01215678.1_pt1 | contig 10389 bp, 8 predicted proteins | sample 811201 | NCBI WGS metagenome assembly MDSZ01 (sample SAMN05326647, study PRJNA326480) | marine metagenome | isolation source: seawater | place: Indian Ocean: North | collected 2010
CTGATAATGCTGAAGCTGATAATGCTGAAGCTGATAATGCTGAAGCTGATAATGCTGAAGCTGATAATGCTGAAGCTGATAATGCTGATGAAGATGAAGATGAAGATGAAGATGAAGATGAAGATGAAGTATATGAAGTTGAAATAAATGAAAAAATGTATTTTACGACAAATGAGACAGATGGTAAAATCTATAATCAAGATTTAGATGGAGATGTAGGTGATTTAGTTGGAAATTATAGTAATGGAATTCCTGTTTTTATTTAATTTCTAAAATAATTATATATGTTAGAAAATATATTAAAAAGTTCAGATTTTAATGATATGAATTTTAAAGATATTATTAGAGATTTTTTTATTGATATGTACGAAAATTGCAAACCAAATTTTTTTGTAACTATATTGAGTATAATTCAAACTACTATATTAATATGTCTTATAATTCACGCATTTCTTTTCCGTAAATCTAATAAAGAAAAACAAAGAATTTTTACAATTAGCGGATTGGGCCAATATTCTAACAATCCTGTTAAATTAAATATGAAAACTGTTGTACTGTTATTCTTTTCTACATTATCATGTGCATTCTATTATTTAACACTAGATCTTGTTTGTAAAACTGATAAAAAGTATAAATATCTTGCTTGGATCTTCAGCTTTATTATATTTATGAACTTTATTACAGAATATATGTATTTCAATACTTTAGTTGTAATTTTTGAAGCTATGATATTTTATATATATAAAACTAACAACAATGAAGATATTAAAGACGCATCTATATTATCTGGAGCTATTGGATTTGTCTTAATTGTAATAAAAACGATAGGTCAAGTATTTAATGTTTTTAATACGAAGATTAAGGATGAAAATGTTAATAATTTCTGGGAAAATATTAATAAATATATCAATAATGGGGAATGTCAAGATAATGAATATTGTGAAGATACATATGGTGAGGGTTATAAGTGTGGAGATAATAACATGTGTCAAAATTCTAGTGAAGATGATAACGATAAAGCAGAGTTTCAAGCAGAAAGAATTATGGCACTTCTAGGATTAGATGATGATAGCATACCTACCTACGCTGATAATGATCATGACCACGCTGGTACCTATGCTAATGCCAACCATGGCCACGCTGGTACCTATGCTAATACCAACCATGGCCACGCTGGTACCTATGCTAATGCCAACCATGGCCACGCTGGTACCTATGCTAATACCGGCCATGAGCATCGCCCCGACGACATCAAGGGGGATATCGGACCGCTACCGCGCAGCTCGAGATAAATAACCGGATCGGCGAGCTCTAATCCAATGAACCGAAACCTTCTACTTATATCGGCGTGACCAAATAATTATATATACATATATATAATTATGTTTATTGAAAAAATATGCCCTCCTGCACTTATATATTTAGTATATTCTTTCATTCAAATAGTTGTGGATACATTAAATGGTTTATACAATACAGCATTTATTAAACTATGGGTAAGCATAATATTTACAGCATTATTGAATATTTTATGTGATAATGGTTTAGGTATTATATCATGGACGATAGTATTTTTACCTTTTTTACTTACAGCATTATTAACTACTATTCTTTTAATTGAATTTGGATTAGATCCTTCAAGTGGTAAACTTTACAGAAAAGAAGATACAACAGAAAAAGAAAAAGAAAACGATAATACAAATTACCCAAAAATTGAAGATCCAACAAAAGTAATTACATCAGATAGACCATATGTTATAAATATAGATGGATTAACTCATTCTCATAGTCATCTTCATGGTGATACTAGTCACTACCACGCACACACTCATTCTGATCCTTATAATACAAAACATTAATAAATATATTAAAAAAGAATTTATATTATTTTTTAATATGGAATTTAGATATTCTTTATTAAAAAGTACTATTTATTTTATATATCATAGTAGAAAGCTAATAGCTTATATTTGTAAGTATATATATTACAAATTTTCATATAATAGTAAATATTTAATAACTTACAATTATGAAAATAGCAAGATAATTAAGAAAAATTTAGAAAACTATAGTGCTGAAGATTCTATTTCATTAGTTAGAACAAAAAAAGACAATATAGTACTATATCATCGAATTCTTTTTTCAAATAGTATTAATAATAATTTAGACAAATCAAATCATAATATATTATCAGTAGCTATCAAATTTAATAATAAAGAATACGACTTTAATATTGAACCATTTAGTGTTATAAATAATAGAATACTAGATAAAGTCTTTGTTTATTGGTATCTTAAATATAAATACAAATTAGAGTGCAATGATAATTATTTAATTAGTATAATAGATAACGATATTATTACGTATAATGTAGATAAAAATCAATATGTACTATTAACAAAAGATACATTTATAATAAAAACAATATAAAAAAATTGATTATAATATTTATTATGGAATCTTCCGTAACTATGGAGGACAACCACGAAAAATTGCATCATCTAAATTCTAACTGGACTATGTGGGCACATTTACCCCATGACACAGATTGGTCTTTAAATAGTTATAAAAAAATATATACATTTAAGACTATTGAAGAATTGAAAACGCTTATTGATATAATTCCTGAAAAAATGATCAAGAATTGTATGTTGTTTATAATGCGAGAAAATACGAAACCTATATGGGAAGATCCAGTTAATAGAAATGGTGGTTGTTTTTCTTATAAAATTTTTAATAAAAATGTAACATGTATTTGGAACATTCTTTGTTATGCTACTGTTGGAGAATGTTTATCTAATAACCAATTATTTACTTCATCTGTTACGGGTTTAACTATATCGCCTAAAAAAAATTTCTGCATAATTAAATTGTGGATGTGTAATTGTAATTATAAAGATAATAGTTTAATAAATGATTTTGAAGGATTAAACTCACATAATTGTATATTTAAAAAACATACACCCGAATATTAAATTAATATAATTTATTATTATTTAAAGATTATAATAAATTTCTTAAATATATATGTCTTCATTTACAAATAATAATGTTTTAACTATTAAAACAGTACAAATAGCTCCATTTAGAACATTAATGATTGCTTTAAAGGACATACTATTAGAAACTAATATATGTTTTCATACAGATGGTATAAAAATTATAAACATGGATAAATCACATACTATTCTGGCCCATCTTTTTTTAGATGCAAAAAATTTTGAATTTTATGAATGTAAACATGAAAAAATTATAATTGGCGTAAACATGTTTCATCTTTTTAAACTCATTAATTCTATAGATAATGATGATACATTAATTATGTATATTGAAGAGCAAGATTATAACGAAGGCGTTGTAAATTACCTTGGCTTAAAATTCGAAAATGGCGATATTAAACAATGTAAAACACAAAAATTAAGATTAATAGAACCTGATACAGACGAATTAGAGGTACCTGATGTAGCATTTTCATCTATTATCAATTTACCATCTTCTGACTTTCAAAAAATCATCAGAGATTTATCTTGTATTTCTGACAAAATAGAAATTAAATCCGTTGCCAATGAACTTATATTTAAATGTAAAGGTCCATTTGCTTCAGCTGAAATACGCAGAGCAGAATCTGATGGAAGTATGTCATTTTTACAAAACTCCAATAGCATTATACAAGGCGAATTTTCTCTTAAAAACTTAGGTTATTTTATTAAATGTACTAATTTATGTAACCAAATCGAAATGTTTCTTGAAAATGATTTACCACTTGTCGTTAAATACAATGTTGCCTCGCTTGGTGATATTAAACTATGTCTTGCACCTTTACCAAGTTCTAATTAATTAAAATAAATATAAATATATAATATCTATATTTATTATGTCAAATCTTATTAATATTGTTGAAAATCTTGAAAAAAAATATGAAACTAATCCTTTCATGAAATATAAGTTTGAAAGTTATATTAAAAATCTACCAATTCTTATGTCTAATGTTGAAGAACAATATAAGAAAAAAGATAAACTAAAAAAAAAATTAAATGAAAATAAAAATGTATTTATTGAAAAATTTTTAACAGAAAATTTATTTTTTTATATACCACAAACCGAAATATTTATTCATTATTATAACAATAATTATATAATTATAAAAGAAGATGATATTTTACATTTAATTATCAATACCATTAATAATAATGAACCTGAATTGCAACAATGGAAATTTAAAATTAAAACTAACATTATTAAAATTATAAAAGAATCTTGTTTATTTTCTACAATACCCGAATCTGAAACTATACAGTATATCTTAAATTATTTTTTTCCTTATATTTTTAAAAGCAAAAACCATGTTAAATATTTTTTAACTATTATAGGTGATAATATATTAAATAAAAAAGATAATAATATATTCTTTGTTAATAATTTATTTAAAAATTTTATTCAAATATTGTCTCAACAATTATTTATTGTTTTAAACAAAAATTATACTGATTGTTTTAAATTTAAATATTCTGATCATAAATTTGAATCATCAAGAATTCTCAATATAAATACTGCTAATTTTGATGAGCTTTTTATTAGAAATAATATTTTAAATATAATTGTTGTAGCATGTTATTACTCGCAACGTTATGGATCTTCAGATATTTTTCTTGAAAGTTGTAATGATATTGAATTTTACAATAGTGTTCAAATCCTCAGAAATAATAATCAGCATTCATTAATAGATAATTTTATATCAGAGTTTACAACAAAATCAGATACTCATATGAACTTCAAAGATCTTTATTTACTTTGGAAACAATTTCTCAAAAAATATTGTTTGCCATACATTATGAATCAATCTATTATAAAGTCTATATTATCCGAAAAAAATCTTTATGATATTGAAAATGATTGTTGTTTTAATATTAAAAGTAAATTTCACTCACATTGGGTAGAATTTGAGAATTTTTGGTCTGAAACTATTACTGAAAGTGATAATGATGAAAATAATTACGAGATTAGTGAATTAACTATGCTATTTAATGACTGGGCTATATCAAAAAATTTGTCTATATCTATAACAGAAGAAAACTTCAAAGAAATATATTTATCATACTATCCAGATGCTTATATAGAAGATCAAAAATATATACATAATATCTATTGTAACTTATGGGATAAAACTTCACATATAGATATTGCTATTCAAAGTTTCGATAAAAATATATCTAAAAATAAAATTAAAATGTACAAACATTATTGCAAATTTATTAATGATAATTATAGTAATAAATATATAGTTAGTAAATCTTATTTTGATAAATACATTGATAAATAAACTATTTAAATTTAAATTATAAATACTTTATTAAATGAAGTATTTGATATATGACATGTTTAGTGGTGTAGGATTCTGCAATCAGTTATTTTCATTAGAAACGGCAGTTTATATGTCTAACATATCCAATCGAAAACTTATTCTTTTAATTAAAAATCCATTGTGTCATTGTGGCAACTCATCATGGGATTTTGGTTATATATTAGATTATTTTTCAAATGACTATCTTAATTATTTACCTAATGGTATACAAGTTGTTTATGGATTAAATAACAACAGAAATATTGTTGATATAATTGCTGACACATCAAAAACTAAACATATAAAATACAAAGATAGATTTTCAAATGTTGTATTTATAGATAAAGAACTTGATACTAACTCTGAACAAAACAAAATAAACAACTACTTAAGAGGTAGACATAAAGAATATCTTTATTTCCAAGATTATGAAAACTTTGAATATATTTATATTAACCAATCTAACGCTTCAAGAATATTTTATAACTTTTATACAAGTTTAAATAATAATATCTTAATTAATAATATCGCTCACTCTTTTACAAAGCTAAACGAAAGCATAACTACCTTATTTAATGAAATTAAACTACCTGAAAAATATTTAGCTATACATCTAAGATTCGGAGATAAAAAACATGATGTTTCTATAATTAATTCTAGAACTAACGAGTATCTTAATAATACTGATTTTAATATGATAAAATCATTAAATTTACCTGTCATAGTTATGTGTGATCGCAAAGATTCTAATTTTTTAGACCATTTTAAAAAAAACAACATTGATATTATTTTTACCGATGATTTAATTAATGATATCAACATTAATGTATTTAAAAGAAACGAAGTAGTGCAGTTTTTACTTGAGAAATACATATGTGAAAACTCTGATGTTTTTATTGCCAACAATGGAAGCACTGTTTCCTCATATCTTAACTATATTAGATATATTAACAATAAACCTTATTGTAATCTATATTCAAATACCAAAGATAAAATATCTACTGATAATATAGTTTCTTTTATAGAAAATCAAGGTTCTGGTAGATTGTTATCATGGCAAGCATTTTGGACAAATAATGTCATTAAGAATCCTTATAAATTTAAAATAATTACATTAACAAACAATGGTTATAAAGAATTAACCGAAAATCTATTGTTATCAATGAAGCGAATAGGTATAATGCATTCATTAAAAATATATTGTTTAGATACCGAATGTTATCATTATTTTAAAAATAAATATATTTACAACGATATTCAGTTAGTTAATGATGTTGATTCTAAATTTTCTAATTGGATTGAATATAAAGCACCACAAAATCCGGACATACCAGGTAAAAAATTATGGGCTGAAGTTACTAAATATAAGATAATTGTTATCAATTATGAATTAATATCTGGTAACGACGTCGTATTTATTGATGGTGATATTGTAATTAATGAATCCTTTATTAAAGACTTATATAATAATATATACGATAATGATTTGCTTATTCAAAATGATAACGCTGAAAAAGGTGGTAAAGATTGTATGTGTACCGGATTTTTCTTAATGAAATCTAACGAAAAAACTATACAATGTACAGATATTAATAACATTAATATGGATGAATTTCTAAATGATCAACAATACCTAAGATGGGCTGCAATTAAATACAATTTATCTCATAAATATCTAGATTTAGAACTTTACCCAAATGGTAAATACTATCGAACATACAAACCTAACGCCAATATTATTCATTTTAATTATGATTCCGGTCAGGCTAAAATAAGACGTATGAAACAATTTAATTATTACTATATTCACAATAATTATGTTAATATTACTTTTAAAGATTGGATAAATATGACCATTGATAAAAACGAAATTATAATAAACTCTTCCGTGCAGGATTGTACCGATCGACTAACTAATATACCTATAGGAGTACAACACGACTTATTAAAATATTACAATACTAACAAAAATATATCTAATTTTATTAACAATACACAAGTTAACACTAACTTGTGTCTTTCATCATTTACTAGGAATACCGATAGAAACAGAAGACAAAATCATTCAATTAACAGAAATACTATATCGAACACCATTGATGCTATGACTTTTATAACAAAGCAAAGATTTAATTGTCATGATTATTTCAATTCTATAGGAACATTCAAATTTGTTGTTTCACCTGAAGGTAATGGTATTGACACACACAGGCATTGGGAAACACTTTATTCTAAAGGTATTCCTATTATTGAAGATAATGAAGAAATGAAAAAAAAACTTGAAGGACTACCTGTATTATGGACTAAAGATTATTCCGAACTCACCGAAGAATATCTTAATCAAAAATATAATGAAATCTTAGAAACTAAATATGATTTCTCTTATTTGATGTTCTCATTTTATTGTGATAAAATTAAAGATGAAATATATCAAAGATCTAAACATTGGTGCTTTAAAAGAAACTTGGGTGATTTATTTAACGAATATTATAAAACTATATCATTTAATGACCCAATTAAACCAGAAGTTATTCATAATAACATTTTGAATAATCAAAATTCTATTCAATATTATGGATTGAGAGATGGAGATGGTGTTCCTTTAGACAAAAAATTAAATGATTTATTTAATAAAGAAAATGGTGTATTTGTTGATGTTGGAGCACATGATGGTGTAATGCAAAACAATACCTTGTATCTTGAAAAACATAAAAATTGGAAGGGGATATTAATTACACCAAACAAAGATAAATATTTTGAATGTATCAAAAATAGACCTAATTCTATATCCCAACAGTTTGCTTGTGTTGATCCTAGTTATAATCTTGGAACAATAGCCGGTGACTTTTGGAAATTATCTGGTTCTATTAATGGTACCAGAAACAATACGCAAAGGAATGAACATGCTCCTTGTGCTACATTGACACATATTCTAGACATTAATATGCTTGATTTTAATATTAAATTCAAAAAAAATATACAAACTGATATCGATTTTATTAAAATAGACACCTCTACACATGAATATGAGGTTTTATTAGGCTTAGATCTTAACAAGTATAGACCTACATATTTGCTTGTTGAAATACTCAAAGATGATTATGAAAAAATCATTGAATATTTAAAACTTAATAATTACGAAATGATATCTAATTTCAGCAATTACAACAAAAATAATCATCGTCGATGGGACGGCACACATAATGACTACTTATTTAAAAATATGGACTCTTCTGGTATTACTCTTACTATTCAAGATATACCACCACCACCACCACCACCACCATCACCTTATAAGTTTAAATCTTTTGCACAACTCAATCAGGATATAAATGTAATCGAATTCTATAAAGAAAAGAAAAACGGATTTTTTGTTGATGTTGGAGCCTACGATGGCATTAAATTCTCCAACACTTTATTGCTTGAAAAAGAATTAGAATGGAATGGTATATGTATAGAACCAGGTAAAAGATTCTTTGAAAAACTAGTGGATAATAGATCAACTACATGCATAGAAAATGCAGTTTTTGATAAATCCGATTTAGAATTAGATTTCCTTGATTGCGGTGATGATGATGAAAAGGGTGCTATGTTATCTGGATTAATTACTAAAACCATCTGTAATAGAACTATTCATTCATTTAAAGAAACCTATAAAGTTAAAACCAAAACGCTAACAGATATACTTAAAGAAAATAATGCACCTAAATTTATTGAATATCTTTCAATCGATGTTGAAGGAGCTGAACCCAACGTTCTTAGAGGTATTGATTTCAATGAATATACATTTGGATATATAAGTATAGAATTTAATCATAGTGAATATATGAAAAATATTATAGATGAAATTCTACTTAATAATGGATATATTTTCAAACAATTTAATGAATTTGATTTAGATTATATCCATAATACTCTTTCAAGTTCAACCTAGTTATTAATTATGTTAGAATATAAATATATGGAAAACTTGCACATATTTATATGTCATTACAATCCTTTAACCGAAAGAAAGAAGTATATACTCGACGAATTAAATAAAAAAATAGGAAATTTACTCATCAAAGAGCTTGAGTGCGAATTCGATAGTAATGTTAAAGAATACAAGTATGAAGGATTTGATGAGAACAAAACAATTAATTATGTTTATTTTATTAGAAAATATGACCGACAATATCTAACTAAAGAAATTAAAGATAATATGTTTCTATCATGTCATGATAATAAAAATAATATCCGATTGGAATATTTATCTGTTAATAATTATCAGTCTAATCCAGTAACATATGAAAACTTTAAATCTAAATACAAACATAGCTTATGTGAAAGAGGTAGAAAACCTGCCGAAGAATCACTTGCTTTAAAACATTATGAAGCAATAAGAATAATCGCTAACATGGATATCAATTTTGGTTTGATTATCGAAGACGATTGTGTATTCAGTGAAAATTTCAAAGAAAAGTTGGATTCCAAAATGAAAGAATTTCCTGAAAAATGGGATATTTACTTTCCAAATAGTTGTCCTAATCCAGGTTTTAGAACTAAAGGTGGAATGACACAAATCAATAATACTAAAAAAATATACATCAAAAATCACCCTACATCTGTATTTACTGTCTCATATTTAATTAACAAAACTAGTGCAAAAAATTTGTGTGATGAAATAGAAACAAACAAATTATGGTTACCAATTGACCATGAATTTAATTGGTTATTTTACAAACTAAAGTTTAATGTTATATGGAATTGGGAATCACCTAGACTTACTTTTTGGGGTGAGAGTGGGTTCAAATCATCATTACTTTAAATTTAATTATTATATAATGAGAGTCGCAATTTGTTTATTCGGTCAACCTAGAAATTATAATGGTGGATATAATTGTATTAAAAATTTTATAGATAAACATAATAATATAGATTTTGATATTTTTTATCATACATGGTATAAAGATTGTTCTAGTAATTCATTACAATATTATGAATCTTCACCTTGGAGATTAAATAATACTTCTAATGAATTAATAATACAACCAAATACTATTGAAAAA
>MDSZ01121750.1_pt1 | contig 10388 bp, 10 predicted proteins | sample 811201 | NCBI WGS metagenome assembly MDSZ01 (sample SAMN05326647, study PRJNA326480) | marine metagenome | isolation source: seawater | place: Indian Ocean: North | collected 2010
TAAAAGTATTAAAACCAAGTTTTTGGGATAAGCCTCAATTAAATTTTTATTCATTTTTTCTTTTACCGTTAACTGCAATTACTTATCTAATAAATTTTTATAAAAAAAAAACAGAAAAAAAAAAATTTAATATTAAAACAATATGTGTTGGTAACATTTATTTAGGTGGTACTGGCAAAACACAACTTGTTTTAAAAATAAATCAAATTCTAAAAAAAAAGTTTAAAACATTCGTAATAAAAAAGGATTACTCAAATCAAATAGACGAACAAGAATTACTTAAAAAAGAGACAAATCTTATAAATCCTAAAAAAAGAACAGATGGACTCTCTAAAATAGACAAATTGAAAAATAGTGTTGCAATATTTGATGATGGACTACAAGATAAGTCAATTAAATTTAACTTATCAATAGTATGTTTTAATAGCTTGATAGGAGTAGGCAATGGAAGACTATTGCCTGCAGGACCTTTAAGAGAAAGCCTGTCTGAATTAAAAAATTATGACGCAGTATTTATTAATGGTAAAAAAAACTCAAAATTATTAAAAAAAATTAAATTTTATAACAAAAACATAAAAATATTTTATGGCCAGTATGTATTAAAAAATAAAAAAAATTTTAGTCAAAAATCTAAGTATTTAGCTTTTAGTGGAATAGGTAATCCAAATAATTTTATCGAACTACTTAAAAAAAATAAATTTGATATTAAAAAAAGTTTAGTTTTTCCAGATCATTATAAATATAATTTATCAGAAATTAATAATATAAAAAAAATTGCAGACAAAAACAATTTAAAAATAGTTACAACAGAAAAAGATTTTATGAAAATCAAAAAATTTAATATTGCTGGTTTTAATAAAACTATAATAGATTTAAATATTAGTAATTTAAAACAATTTGAAAAATTTTTAATTAGGTAATCTATGAGATATTTAAAATATTTTATACAATTTTTGGTTATAATTATACTTTTCCTATTTTTTAAAATTTTAGGTTATAAAAAAGGCTCAAACTTAGGTGCTCTAATAGGTAAAATTTTTGGAAAATATCTTAGATCTGAAAATATAATTTTAAAAAATATTTCTCTAATAAACAATGCTTCAAAAGAAAAAATCAATAATTCTAATAAAATAGTTGAGGATGTATTCTCAAATTATGGAAGAATTTTATCTGATTATGTTTATTTAAAAAATTTTAGAAATGGTAAATTAAATAATCGAATAAAAGTTAAAGGAATTGAAATTCTTGAGGAAATTAAGAAAAAAAATAAAAAAGTAGTTTTTGTATCAGGACACTTTAGTAACTTTGAGCTAATGGCAATGATTATTGACTCAATAGGAATAAATTTATCGGCAATCTATAGGCCATTGAACAATATATTTTTAAATAAGATAATGGAAAATATCAGAGTCAAATATATTTGTAAAAATCAAATTAAAAAAGGCAAAAGGGGAACAAGAGAAATGCTTGCTTATTTAAAAAAGAATTTTTCTGTGGCCTTAATGATTGATCAAAGAGTAACTGAAGGAATTAAATGTGATTTTTTTGGTAAACCTGCCTTCACAACAACTATTCCTGCTCAAATAGTTAAAAAATTTGGTTGTGAAATTGTTCCTGTTTATATTGAAAGAATAGAGAATATAAATTTTAATTTAACTATCGAAAACCCTCTTAAATTTGAGAAAAACGAGACAGTAGAGGAAATAACTCTAAAATTAAATAAAGTCTTAGAAAAAATGATATTAAACAACCCTTCTCAGTGGATTTTGACTCATAACAGATGGAAATAAATTATTATTTTTGATCTCTTTTAGAGTTTGCTTCAATGTAGGAATAATATGGTTCTTGAAGTTCTACATTCCAATAAGTTAAATTCTCAATTAATATTTTTTTTTTTGAAACTGCACAAATAACATGTGTACCATTTTCAATAATTTCGAATGTATTATGTAAATATTTTAATCTAGCTATTTTATCTTCCATTATATAAATAAGTATACATGAGAATAGCAATAATTGGTAGTGGAGGAAGAGAACATGCCATTTGTAAAAAAATTAACGAGTCTTCAAAATTAGAAAAAATATTTTGTATTCCTGGAAATGGTGGTACTGAGAAAATAGCTGAGAATGTTAATATAGATATTAAAAATTTTGAGAAATTAAAATTTTTTTTAATTAAAAATAAAGTAGACTTTACTATAGTTGGTCCTGAAGAACCCTTGGTAAATGGTATTGTTGATTATTTGCGTAAAGATAAACTTAAAGTTTTTGGTCCAGATAAATATTGTTCACAATTAGAAGGATCAAAAATTTTTACGAAGAAAATTTGTCAAATTGAAAAAATACCAACTGCAGATTTTGATATTTTTAAAGATATAGATTCTACTTTAAATTATTTGAAGAATAAAAACTATCCACTGGTAGTAAAGGCTGATGGATTAGCAGCAGGCAAAGGTGTTTATATTTGTGATAATTTTTTAGATGCAAAGAAGGCAGCGATAGAAATTTTTGGTGGAAAATTTGGTAAAGCAAAAGAAATTTTAATTGAGGATTTTTTAAATGGAGAAGAGATGAGTTTTTTCATTGTCTATGATAATCAAACATTTAAAATCTTCAATACAGCTCAAGATCATAAAAGAATATTCGAAGGCGATAAGGGAAAAAATACTGGTGGAATGGGTGCTTACAGCCCATCTAGATTAAATAACAAAGAACTAGAAAAAAAAATAATTAATAAAATAATATTGCCAACGTTAAATTATTTAAAAAAAAATAATGGTTCATACGTTGGTTTCTTATACGCGGGATTAATGATTAAAAATAATGAACCTTATTTAATAGAATATAATGTAAGAATGGGTGATCCTGAATGTCAAACTATATTGCCCTTATTAAAAAATGACCTAGCTGATTTAATAAAAAAATGTGTTGACGGTAAACTTGAAGATATTGAAATGAGCTGGGAAAATAAAAAAAGCATATGTATTGTTCTTACCTCTAAAGGATATCCAGATCAGTATAAAAAAAATATTTTGATTCATAATTTAGAAAATTTAATAATAAAAAAAAACCAACATTTATTTCACGCAGGAACAAAATTTATTGAAGGTAGTTATTTTTCTATTGGTGGAAGAGTTTTAAATTTTGTTTCAATAGATGAAAGTTTTAAATTAGCAAGAGATAATTCAATTAAACTTATAGAAAAACTAAATTGGAAAAATGGTTTTTATCGAAAAGATATAGGATTTAAAGTTATAGATTAAAATGAGAATAATTGCAGGTACAGCAAAAGGAAAAAAAATAATTACTCCTGTTGATGATAAAACACGTCCGTTAAAAGACATGGTAAGAGAGTCAATATTTAACATAATTAATCATTCTGGATTATCTTATTCGAGATTAGAAAATTCATGTATTTTAGACCTATTTTCTGGCGTTGGATCTTTTGGTTTAGAGGCGATTTCAAGAGGTGCTAAAAAAGTATATTTTTTTGAAAATTATGGACCGTCTATAGATTTATTAAAAAAAAATTTGGTAAATTTATCATTTTTGGAAAAAGCAAGTTTATGTGAAAATGATATTTACAACCAAGGTAATTTTAAGGGAATAAATTCAAAAATTAATATAGTTTTTTTAGACCCACCTTATAAAGAAAACAATATCACAATTATTTTAGATTATTTATATCAGTCAAATTTATTGACCTCAGATACATTATTAATATTACACAGGCACAAAAAAACTAAAGACAATTTCAAAAAAAATTTTAAGATTGCTAGAGAAGAAATTTACGGATCTGCAAAAATTATTTTTGGATACTTTATTTTTTAAGAATATTAAAAGTTTCTTTTTTTACTAACTCTACATGAGGCTGATTTAAAGGATTTACTTTAAGTAAGCGTGATAATAAAATTACCTCTAAAGTAAAAAAACAAAAAAGTTTACCTAAAGTTTCTTCATTTCTTTTTTTTATAACAAAAGATCTAAATGGTATTTGTTTTTTTTTAAATATATTTTCAGTTGCAATACGCTGGGCATTCAAAATTTCATATATATTCTTACTCTTTAAAAAATTAAAATCATTAAATAATAATTTTGGGTTTAATCTTATACTTTTTTTTTCTTTAACAATAAAAAAAGTATAAAAATTACATTTAAGACCATCTAGATATAATTGAAGTATGCTATGATTATCCTTTGGCATTGTAGAGATTATAGGAAGTATTCCCTTAGAATTTTTACCTAAACTCTCAGATACTAATTGTTGATACCATTTAAATAAATCTTCTGATTTAGTATCATAATTTAATATTACTGAATTAAATTTTTTTTTTTTTATAAGTTCAAAGGTACTTAGGACATTATGTGTCAAATTATTTAAAAATTCTTTTTTAATTATTAAATTATTAAATTGTTTGAATTTACTCTCTTTTAATCCCATTAACTCAGCTGGAAGCATTCCAACCTCTGATAAAACTGAAAATCTGCCACCAATAAAATTTTTATGTTCAATTACGTCAGACTTTAGTTTGTCTGCTAACTGTCTCAAGTAATTATTTGTTCTTTCAGTTATAAATATGTTCTTATTATTTTTATTATAATTAGCACTAAAGTTTGAAATTGTTTCTAAGGTATTCCCTGACTTTGAAATAATTATATTTAATGACTTTGTTTTATTACTTTGCAAACTGAGATTTTCAAAAAAAATAACCTTTTTTTTAACCTTACTTATTAAAAAATTATATAAAGCTTTAATGCCTAGTGATGATCCTCCCATGCCTATGATTTTAATATTATTAATAGCTTTATATTTATTTATAATATTTTTTTTATAATTATATACGTAATTTTTCTTATAACTTTTTATAAATTCTGGAATTTCTTGTCTATTAATTTTTTTTAAAATTTTAATTAGTTTTTTTTTTTCACTATATCTTACTTTGTTGTTGAAACTTTTAAAAAATATATTTGAGTCCATTATTGTTCAATTTTTTTTATTATAGACTCCTGAAGTGATCCAGAAGACTCTAAATTTGAATTATTTGTGTTTGTTTTTTTTGACTTTATTTTTTCTTTAAAGTTATTTTCTTCTGTTATCGTTTCTGTTTCCTCATTTGGTTTTGGTAAATTATCTATATCTGGAGGCATTATTAAGGGATTTTTTTTTTCAATTAAAAATTCATCTGATTTATCAGATCTGACTAAACCACCAGAACATGCAGAAATAGAAAAAAATAATAATACTATTAATATAAATTTATTTTTCATTTTTTTTAAAAATTTCAGAAAATATTAACGTAAATATTCCCACCGTTATAAATATATCAGCAACATTAAATACAAACCAGTGATAACCATTATAATTTAAGTCAATAAAATCAGGCACTGCTGAATAATAAATTCTGTCAAACAAGTTACCAAGCGAACCACCTAGAATCATAGCAAATAAAAATTTTTGAAATCCTTTGGATTGAAATAATATGTAAATAATTATTATATTAATTATTACAATTAATGCAGTAATTATATTGTAAGCTAAGGCTTTATCAAATTGTAAAAGTCCAAATCCAATTCCAGAATTCCAGACTAATATAATATTAAGAAATGAATTTACTGTAATTTCTACTAAACCATCACTTTCTGCAATGTTGAGGATATAAATTTTAGAAGCTCTATCTAAAAAAAAAATTGAAAACACTATCAATAAATTTAAAAGAATCTTTTTTTTTACCATAAATTAATTAAATATTTATCCATGTCTCTCACATTTATCTTTTCTAATTTTCCAACAAACATTACATTTTTTTCCTTCTGCCTTGAATGTTTCAACAGAAATTTCTTCAGGTTGATCATCATTTTTAACTACTTGTGCTGCAGAAGTTATACATAATTCAGCAAAATCGAAATTTTTTGCGATATCATATAAATCTTTTTTAAGTTTTATCTTTATATTTGCTTCTAGGCTTGATCCAATTTCTTTATTTGATCTTTTGCTTTCAATGCTAATATTCGCAGCATCTCTTATTTTTTTCAATTTTTCCCATTTTTGGTTTAAATTTATATTTTGCCAACTTGAAGGTGCTTTTGTAAATTTTTTAAGATGAATACTATCTTTGCTATTTTTACTTATTAATGAAAAAATTTCTTCTGTAGTAAAAGATAAAATTGGGGCATACCATTTTAAGAGACAATCCAGCAGAATATTTAAAATAATTATACAACTTTGTCTTTTTTCCGAATTTAACCCGTCGCAATAAAGAGTATCTTTTCTAATATCAAAATAAAAAGCTGAAAGGTCTACAGTACAAAAATTTAATAATTCTTTATATAAATTATGAAATGAATAATTATCAAAATTTTTATGAAAATTATCATTTAAAATTGATATTTTGTGGAGCATATATTGCTCCAATTCTGGCAATTTACTCACATCAATTTTATTTAAATTTTGTTCTGAAAATTTATCATTAAGATTCCCTAATAAATATCTAAAAGTGTTTCTTATTTTTCTATATGCCTCTGCGTGCTGCTCGAGTATTGAATAATCAATTCTAAGATCTTCGGCATAATTAGAGGCCGCAACCCAAACCCTTAAAATATCTGCTCCATATTTTTTTAAGATTTCCTCAGGAGCAATTACATTACCTAAAGATTTTGACATTTTGAGACCTTTTCCATCTACTACGAATCCGTGTGATAAAATGGACTCAAATGGAGCTTTTCCTCTTGTGCCACAAGATTCTAATAAAGAAGAATGAAACCATCCTCTATGTTGATCTGATCCTTCTAAATACATTGATGCAGGCCATTTTAGATCATCCCTTTTTTCCAATACAAAAGAGTGAGTCGATCCGCTATCAAACCAAACTTCTACAATATCTTTGGATTGAATATAATCTTCTGCTTTATATTTTTTTCCTAAAAATCTTTGAAAGTCATTTGTAAACCAGCAATCTGATCCTTCTTTCTCATAAATTTCTGCAATATTTTCAAATACATCATCATCTATTAAAACTTTATTATCTTTTTTTGAGACAAAAATTGGAAGTGGAACACCCCAAACTCTTTGTCTAGAAACGCACCAATCAGGTCTAGTTTCAATCATAGATTTAATTCTTTCTTTGCCTTTGCTTGGATAAAACTGTGTCTCATCGAGTGCTTTAAGTGCTAATTTTCTTAAACCGTGACTTTCCATTGATATAAACCATTGTTGGGTCGCTCTATGAACTAGGGGCGCTTTTGATCTCCATGAATGTGGATAGGAATGTTTTAACTTTCCATTTGCAAGTAATCTTTTTGCTTCTTTTAACCTTTCAATTACTATTGGATTTGCCTTAAAAATATGAGTTCCCTCAAATTTTAAAATATGCTTTGTATATCTTCCATCGTCATCAACGGTCTCTAGTGCTTTAATGCCATTGTTTATACATAAATTAAAATCGTCTGGACCATGGCTTGGAGCACAATGAACAAAACCAGTTCCTTGTTCTGTAGTTACAAATCTTGCCTCCAACATTGGGACATCATAATCATAACCAATTTCAGAAAAAGGATGTTTGCAAATCACACCTTTGAAAACTTTACCAGATAATTCGTTTTGTATTTTATATTTTTGAATATTACATTCTTTAATAAAAGATTGTAAAAGTTCCTTTGCAACTACAACTTTATTTTTTTTAAATTCATTATCATCCTCAATTTCTACTATTAAATATTTTAAACTTTCATTAAAAGCTAAAGCTTTATTTGCTGGAATTGTCCATGGGGTAGTTGTCCAAATAACAATTTGGCAACCGTCTAAGTCTTTTACATCTGTTTTTTTAATTACAAAGGAAACATATATTGTATCAGAAGTATGATCCATATATTCAACTTCTGCATCTGACAAAGCAGTTTTCTCAACTGTTGACCATAAAACAGGTTTGTAACCTTTATATAAACTTCCTTCTTTTAAAAATTTACCTAGCTCTCTAACTATTTGTGCCTCGGCATCAAAACTCATTGTTGAATAATAGTTTTCCCAGTCTCCAATTACACCCAGTCTTTTAAACTGGTCTTTATGAACATTTATCCACTTATTAGCAAAGTCTCTGCATTCTTTTCTAAATTCAATGACAGGTACTTCATTTTTATTTTTTTTGTTTTTTTTATATTGTTCTTCTATTTTCCACTCTATTGGTAGACCATGACAGTCCCATCCGGGAACATATACTGAGTCTTTGTCATTCATTTGATGAAATTTTGTTATTATGTCCTTTAAGATTTTATTTAATGCAGTTCCCATGTGTATATTGCCATTTGCATATGGAGGGCCATCATGTAAGATAAATTTCTCCTTACCTTTGCTTTGTCTCCTTAAATTTTCATATAAATTAATTTTATTCCAGAAATCAATTAAACTTGGTTCTTTTTGTGGGAGATTTGCCTTCATTGAAAATGCTGTTTTTGGGAGGTTTAAATTTTCTTTACTCATGATTTATTTCAAACTATTTTTTGCAACTCTGATATCTTTTTTAATTTGATTTGTCAGCTGTTTAATACTTTTAAACTTTTTTTCTTTTCTTATAAACTTAATAAATTTAACTGATAATTTTTTATTATATATATTTCTATTAAAATTAAATAAATTTACCTCAAGTAATATTTTATTTTGATTAAAGGTGGGTCTAAAACCTAAATTTGCTATACCATTTATTTTTTTTTTATTTGAATTAAGCCGTACTTGAACGGAATAAACTCCTGGCTTTGCAATAATATAATTGCCTATATCAATGTTACATGTTGCGTATCCTATTTTTCCACCAACCCTTCTTCCTTTTTCTACTTTGCCTTCAATTTCCCATTTTCTAGATAAATATTTATTAGCTTTATCCAAATTGCCCTTGGATAAAAGTTTCCTAATTTCAGTTGATGAAATTATTTTATTATTTTTTTTTAATGGTGGTGGTATTATTAGTTTATAATTAGTTTTTTTTTCAAAAGATTTGAGTAAATCAGTATCTCCCTCTCTTTTATTGCCAAACCTAAAGTTATTACTTACAAATAAAACTTTAGCTTTAATTTTCTTATCTAAATAATTTTTTATAAATGTTTCAGCTTTTATTTTTGAAAAACTTTTAGAAAATTTTTGATTTATTAAAAAATCAACTTTCTGTTTTTTAAATTGATTTATTTTTTGTGGTAAAGTCATTAATTTAAAATGCTTTAAATCTTTATTAAAAAACATTTTAGGCATAGGATTAAAAGTTATTACACCAATTTTAGATTTGAATTTCTTTTTATATTCTCGCGCTCTTTTAAATAGTTTTTGATGTCCTAAATGAACCCCATCAAAATTTCCGATTAGAATGATCGAATTATAATAATTTCGCGTAATGTTAAATGTATTAAATATTTTCATTTTTACCATTTTAACTTTTCTTGAATATAATTTACATCAACTTGATATTTTTCAAAAAGTTTATTTAGTTGATTTTGATTTTCTTTTTTATGAATTCCGTTAAGAATAAATAATGATTTAAAATTCTGAAGATTGGCACCTCTAATATCAGTATTTAGATTGTCTCCAATACATAAAACCGACTTTCTTTTATTATTAGTTGATTTTTCATATACCAATGGATATGGCTTCCCAAAGTATTTTACCTTTCCCCCTATTTCTTCAAAAACTTTAGCAACCGAGCCTGCGCAATATTCTGTTTCTTCTCCCCTGTCGACAATTAAATCTGGATTAGTACAAACCATTTCTTTATCTTTAAAGGAAGATAAAAATTTCTTATAAAATTCAAGATTTTCATGTTCATCAAACAAACCTGTACAAATTATATAATTAGCATCTTTGGGATTATTTTGTTTTAGAGAATTAAAATTCTTAAACAAGTTAAAGTCTCTATCGGGGCCTACGTGAAAAAATTTTAAGTCTTTTTTTTCCTTACTTAAATAATCTAAAGAACCTTGGCCAGAAGTATACACTTTAGAACTTTTTTTTTCATCTAAGCCGAGTTTTTTTAAAAAACTTATAACATCAGAATTCGGTCTAGGAGCATTTGTAAGCAGTACATATTCTTTTTGCAGATTGTCTAATTCGAAAAGTACGTTCACAGCATCTTGATTTAGCGTGATACCGTTATGGAGAACTCCCCATATATCAATATAAAATAGATCAAAGCTATTCGCTATTTCCCTTAGGCCATTATTGCTTAAATTTATAGTCATATTAACATGCTACTTAAAAAAGCTATATATTCTTTGATTTTTTAAAGCAATAACCTTCTTGAAAATAGTCCGCAGTATATTTATATGTCCTGACATATTTATAGGAGAATTTATGAAGTTTAAACCTTTACATGATAGAGTTTTAATAGAAGTTTTAAATAATCTTGAAAAAA
>MDSZ01151294.1_pt1 | contig 10388 bp, 9 predicted proteins | sample 811201 | NCBI WGS metagenome assembly MDSZ01 (sample SAMN05326647, study PRJNA326480) | marine metagenome | isolation source: seawater | place: Indian Ocean: North | collected 2010
AGGAAATTAAAAAAAATTGGCATATTTTGAAATGGGTTACAACAAAAAAAAAATTTAATGAATCAAACTTACTCAAATTAAATAGTAATAAATCTTTAAGATTGTTAAATTGGCAAAATAAACTTAAATTTAAGGAAGTAATTAAATTAGTTACAGATTGGTATAAGTGTCAGTATGAAAAACAAGATATTTATAATATTTCTATTAATCAAATTAAATTTTTTTTAAAAAAATAAATGAAAGTTGTTATCTTAGCCGGTGGTTTAGGAACTCGTATTTCAGAGTACACCAAAACTATACCAAAACCAATGATACCAATTAATAGCGTTCCAATTCTGATTCACTTAATAAATCACTATAGAAGATATGACTTCAACGAATTTTATATTGCCGTTGGTTATAAGTCAAAAGTGATAAAAGAATATTTTAAAAAAAATAAATTAAAAAATTGTAAGATTAATATTATTGATACTGGTTTAAAAACTATGACGGGCGGAAGACTTAAAAGACTATCAAAATATTTGGATAAAGATACCTTTTTAATGACTTATGGAGATGGTCTAAGTAATGTAAATTTAAAAAATTTAATAAAATTTCACAAAAAAAAAAATAAGTTGATGACCTTGACTGCTGTCAGACCACCAGCCAGATTTGGTGCTATAAAAATAATTAATAATAAAGTCAAATATTTTAAAGAAAAATCAAGTTTGGATGAAGGCTGGATAAATGGAGGTTTTTTTGTAATAGAGCCAGAAATTTTTAAGTACATAAAAAGTGACAAAACGTATCTTGAGCGTTCACCTCTTGAAAAGATAGCAAGCATGGGTAAGTTATCAGCTTTTAAACACTATGGATTTTGGCAATGCATGGATACACTTAGAGATAAAGAAATTTTAGAAAAGAAATTGAAAAAAAATTGAGTAAATCGATTTTAATCGCAGGTGGAACGGGGTTTATTGGTTTTCACTTAGCAAAAAGATGTTTAAATTTGAACTGGTCAGTAACTAGTTTGTCCACCTCTAATCCAAAAAAAAAGCGTAAACTTAAAGGAGTAAGTTATAAAATATGTGATGTATCTAGTTACAATCAAATAAAAAAAAAAATTAAACCGAATTATGATTATGTTGTTAATTTAGCAGGTTATGTGGATCACACTCATAAATTGAAAACTATGAAAAGTCATTACGTTGGTTGTAAAAATTTGTTAAAATTTTTTCTAAATTCTAAAATAAAAAAATTTGTTCAAATTGGATCATGTATTGAATATGGAAAAATTAAATCTCCACAGAAAGAAGTAAATTTAAATAAAAAGACATTTTCAGTATATGGAAAAGCCAAATTATTAAGCACTAAATTTTCAGAGGATTTTCATAAAAAATTTGATTTTCCAGTTACAATTCTTAGGTTGTATTTGGTTTATGGACCATACCAAGATGCGAATAGGGTTATACCTTTGACAATAACTAATGCTCTAAAAAACAAAAATTTTAAATGTTCAAGCGGTTTACAGCTTAGAGATTTTACTTATATTGATGACGTCATAAATGCAATCATAAAAACTCTTAATAATTCAAAATCCTCAGGTGAAATTATTAATATTGGATCTGGAAAACCTATTTCAATTAAAAAGGTGATAATCAAAATTTGTGAGATGATAAATTCAGGAAATCCTATTTTTGGTAAAATAAGTTTAAGGAAAGATGAAATAATGAAGCTTTATCCAAATTTAAAAAAAGCAAAAAAAATGCTAGCATGGGAGTCAAAAATTCCATTAGAAATAGGTTTAAAAAAAACTATTAAGTTTTTTAGTAAATGAAAAAAATCAGCGTTATTGTAAATTGTTTTAATGGAGAAAAATATTTATATAAGTGTTTAAAAAGCATTTTAGATCAAAAATATCAAAATTTTGAGATAATTTTTTTTGATAATTTTTCAACAGATAAAAGTATAAATATTGCTAAGAAAATTATAGATAAAAGAATTAAATTTTTTTCAAGTAAAAAAAAACTAAAGCTTTATGAGGCAAGAAACGAGGCTATTAACAATGCTTCGGGTGAATTAATCGCTTTTTTAGATGTAGATGATTGGTGGGATTGCAATTATTTGAGCAGTAGAGCAAAAGTTTTTAATAATTATGATTACGATATTTTTTATAATAATACGCTTTTTTTTTATGAAAAAAATAAAAAGTATAAAAAATTTAAAAAATATATTTTACCTAAAGGAAAAATTTATAATGAACTCGCAAAAGATTACTTTATAATCATTAGTGGTTTGGTGGTAAGGAAAAAAGTTTTTGATCAAATTGGAAAATTTAACCCAAAATATGATATTATTGGTGATTTTGACTTCATAATGAACGCATCAAAAATTTTTAATTTCCATGGATTAAATGAACCCTTAATTTTTTACAGAGTGCATCAAAATAATTTTTCAAAAAAAAATACAGATCTTTTTTATAAGGAATTTCTTTTGTGGTATGAAGATCAATCTAAAATTTGTGATAAAGACTTTTTAAAAAACAAAAATTACTTCAAAAATAGATTGCTTTTTTTAGAGATAAATCATCTACTTTTGAATAAAAAAAAAAGTTTTGAATTACTAAAAAAAATATTTAAATACCCGAATATCTTTCAGATGATTAAATTTATTGTCGGTTTTATGCTTCCAAAGAAAATTATCAAATTACTAAAAAATTAAGACAATGGATTTAATGAGAAATATTTTCCCACTTTATCTATTATTTTTAACCCCTTTTTTTATTATTCCTGGGATTGCTGTAGTTGAGACTTCAGCAATTTTGTTAATAGCATATTTTTTTTTAACAAATAGGGATTTACATTATTTTAAGGATCAAAAGTTTTTATTTCTTATTTTATTTGCCGTCTATGTTGCTTTGAATGCTTTTTTTCAAATTTATGATAATTTAAAATTTTCTTCCTTTTTTTTCTTTCGTTTTAGCTTACTTGCTTTGTCAATTTTTTTTTTACTTAATTTAAAGCAAAACGTTTCAGACAATCATAAGAAGATTATATTATTAGTTTTAATAATTTTTAATATTATAATTTTTTTTGATAGTCATCTACAGTTTTTTACTGGAAAAAATCTGTTAGGTTTTGAAATTTATAATTCACAAATTTCGAGTATTTTCGGTTCAGAACTAATTTTAGGATCTTTTTTAATAAAGCTATTACCAATAATCATTTTTTTATTTTTTTACTCAAATATTGAAATAAAAAAACATTCACTGTTGCTAATATTTTTTTTAAGTTTTTACTTTTCAGTTGTCTACCTAGCTGCTGGAAGAACACCCTTTTATTTAATGATATTATTTATTTTTCTTTGTATAGCTTTAGTCAAAGATTTAAGAAAGATTCTTAATTTAAGTTTGTTAGTATTATTTTTTTTTATTCTATCCACTTTTATTTTTGAATTTGGAAAATCAAATCCGGGTAATAGGATATTTTTTAAAACATTTAATCAAATAACAAACAATTTTTTTATACATAATGAATTTAAGATTTTAAAAGAAGATAAATTAAAAAAAAATGAATTAAAAACTGAAATAAAAATTTTTTCATCTGATCATCATGGACATTATATCCTTGCTTATGAATTATTTAAGAAAAACCCTATTTTTGGTGTTGGACCCAAGGGTTTTAGACAATATTGTAGAAGTGTGGAATATGATCCACCAACTGGCATTTGTTCAACACATCCACATAATTTTCTTATACAGATTACAGCTGAAACTGGCGTGATAGGTTTAATCTTTTATTTAAGTTCTCTTATTTTTATAATCATGAAATTATTTAAAGGATATAAGAATAAAAATTTGAATTATGAAAGAAACTGTTTTTTAGTTATTTCAATAGGTGTTATTATTAACTTTTTTCCTTTTGTCCCAAACGGTAATTTTTTTAACAATTGGATATCTATTATTAATTTCTATTATATAGGTTTTTATATGTTTTCTTATAAAAAAATATTTCACTAATGATTTCTTTTCTTTTTCTATTAGCATTCAATTTATTTTTGATACTCAATCTAAAGAGAATTTGTAGCATTTTGAATATTTATGATTATCCAGATGGAAAACTAAAACTTCATAAAAAAAAAATACCTATTGCCGGGGGTTTTATATTAGCTATTAACTTTACATTAATATTTCTTTATCAAATATTGTATTTAAAAAAGTTTTTTATATTTGATATCGAAAGCATACAAAACATAGAATTATTATCACTTTTAATTTTGATTTATGGTTATTTTTTTTTAGGGTTATATGATGATAAGTTTCATCTTAATCCATTAAGAAGGATAATAGTTTCAATCTTTATTATCTCAACTGCAATTTTTTTGAACAAAAATTTGATGATTACTGATTTCAGCCTTACTTTTTATGATAAAAGAATTTTTTTTGGGAATTTTTCATTTATATTCACAATTTTTTGTATCTTGATTCTAATTAATTCTTTAAATTTCTATGATGGTATTAATGGTCAGTCGTGTTTAATTTTCATAACTTTTTTTACTTATTTATTATTTAAAAGCGATTTCAATCTATTTTATTTAATTTGCACTTTATTAATTTTCATAATCGCAATACTGAACTTTAAAAACATGCTTTTTTTAGGGGACAGTGGTGTTTATTTATTAAGTATAATTTTGTCAATATCATTAATTTATGAGCACAATGTACAAAACAATATATCTTATGCAGATGAAATTTTTTTTTTACTTTTATTGCCTGGTTTTGATCTCGTAAGATTAACCATAACTCGAATGTTTAATTCAAAAAATCCATTGCTAGGTGATAGAAAGCATATTCACCACCTTTTGGTAAGTAAATTTTCCTTAACAGTTTCAAATACAATTCTTTTTTCTTTCTCAATTTTGCCAGTAGTTTTATTTATCTTTTTAGAATTAAATTTTTTTTTAATATTTTGTATATTTATTATAATTTATATTTTTTTAATTCAATTTTTAAATTCAGGTGATAAAAAATAAACATGATTAAGAATAAAAAAATTTTAGTAGTTGGGGCTGGTGGATTTATAGGTGGCCATTTAGTAAAAAAGTTACTAGAGAATAAAAATTCAATTGTAGCTGTAGATATTAAACCAAAAGAATATTGGTTTCAAGATTGTGAAAATGTAAGTAATCATTATTCAATGGATATGAAAGATATTAGTAATTGTCGAAAAGTTACAAAAAATATTGATTATGTTTTTAATATGGCCTGTAATATGGGTGGTATGGGTTTTATTGAAAACAATAAAGCAGAATGTATGCAATCAGTATTAATAAATACAAATTTGTTAATTGCTTGTAAGGAAGATGGAATTAAAAGATATTTTTTTTCCTCTAGTGCATGTGCATATAATCAAGATAAACAAAAAAATGTATTTATTGAGGGACTAAAGGAGGATGACGCCTATCCAGCTGATCCAGAAGATGGCTACGGCTGGGAAAAATTATTCAGTGAAAGGATGTGCAGACACTTCATGGAGGATTATGGTATTGAAGTAAGAATTGCTAGGTATCATAATATATATGGTCCGTTTGGTACTTACGATGGTGGAAGGGAAAAAGCACCAGCTGCTCTTTGTAGAAAAATCATCAATGCTAAAAAAAATAATGAGAATAAAATTGAAGTTTGGGGTGATGGCAAGCAAACAAGAAGTTTTCTATATATTGATGATTGTGTAGATGGAACTTTAAGATTATTTGAGTCTGATTACTCTAAGCCAGTCAATATTGGGAGTGATGAGCAAGTTTCAATTAATCAGATGATAGATATTATTGAAGATATTTCTGAAATAAAAAAACTTAAACGTGATTATCAATTAGAGAAGCCAAAAGGTGTTAGAGGTAGATCAAGTAATAACGATTTAGTAAAAAAAGTTTTAAATTGGAGTTTTAAGATTAAATTAAAAGATGGATTAAAAAGAACTTATGAATGGATGAATAATGAAATAAATAAACATGGTTCAAATATAAGCAGATTTACAAAATCTTGAATATTATTTGAAAAAGTCCAATATATGATCAGCAAAATAGTTTTTAAAAGAATTAGATTTAATAATATTTATGCGCGAAATTTTGATAAATATATTATTAAGAAGGGATTGTTTGTTTTTCCAGCTGGACCTGCATTAGCTTCAATAAATCAATCAAATAAGTATTATGAGTCAATAAGAAAAGCAGATTTAGTATTTTTTGATAGTGGATTTTTTGTTCTATTGTTAAAAATTTTTAAAAATATAAATGTGAATAAGTTTTCTGGATATAAGTTTTTAGAGTTATTTTTTAATTATTTAAAAAAAAATAAACATAAATCAGTTTTTTGTGTTGATCCAAATTTCAAATTTTCCAAATCGAATAAAAATTTTTTGAGGGGGTTAGGGGTCAAAAAAATATATAATTATTTAGCACCAAATTATAAATTAAAAAATCTCTCAGATGAAAAGCTTTTAAATCAAATAAGAAAAATAAGACCTGACTTTATATTGACAAACATAGGTGGTGGAAAACAAGAGATTTTAGGTTTATATTTAAAAAGCAACCTTAAAATTAAAACGACTATATTATGTACAGGTGCTGCAATCTCATTTTTTACAAAAGACCAAGCCCCTATAAACAGTTTCATTGATAAGTTTTATCTTGGTTGGTTTGTAAGATTAATATTTAATCCTTTAGTTTTTTCAAAAAGATACTTGTATAGTTTAAAATTAATACCAATGGTAATTTTTAGTAAAATTAAAATTATTAATTAAATTAACTTAGAATTAACATCTTGATTTTAATAGATAAATATAATTAATACATAAACTAATTATTTATAAAGTCTTTATGAAAAGGAAAAAAGCATTAATATTTGGAGTTACTGGACAAGATGGTGCTTATTTATCAAAATTTTTACTCAATAAAAACTATTACGTTTACGGTATAAAAAGACGATCATCCACAATTAATACACATAGAATTGATGATATTTATAAAGATATAAATTATAAATCAAATTTTATTTTACTTTACGGTGATTTAACTGATGCATCGTCAATATTAAATTTAATTAAAAAGGTAATTCCTGACGAAATATATAACCTTGCCGCACAATCTCATGTGAAAGTTTCTTTTGAGGTTCCTGAGTATAGTGCCGATGTAAATGGTCTTGGAACTCTTAGAATTTTAGAGGCGATAAGAAGCCTAAACTTGGAAAAAAAAGTTAAATTTTATCAAGCAGGAACATCTGAAATGTTTGGTAAAACATCATTAAGTTTTCAAAATGAGAAAACACCTTTTCATCCAGTAAGTCCATATGGTGTCTCAAAATGTTTTGCTCATTGGATTACCAAGAACTATAGAGATGCATACGGGATATATGCATGTAATGGGATTTTATTTAATCATGAGAGCCCTATTAGAGGTGAAACGTTTGTAACAAAAAAGATTATTCAAGGCTTAGTAAAAATTAAACAAGGTTATCAAAAAAAATTATTTTTAGGTAATTTATATTCTAAAAGAGATTGGGGTCATGCAAGAGACTATGTGGAAGCAATGTGGAAAATGTTACAACAAAAAAAACCTGATGATTATGTAATCAGCACAGGAAAAACTTATACCATTAAAGATTTTGTAAATAGATCAGCGAAGAAAATAAAACTCAATATAAAATGGATAGGGAAAGGCATCAAAGAAAAAGCAGTAAACGTTGAAAATAAAAAAGTTATTATAGAATGTAAGAAAAGATATTTTAGACCACTAGAGGTTGACTATTTAAAAGGTAGTGCTTTAAAAGCAAAAAAAATTTTAAAATGGTCGCCAAAAATTTCCGTTAATGATCTTATAGATGAAATGATACATCATGAGCTAGAAAATAGTAATGATAAATTTTAAAAGCAAAGTATTTATTGCTGGCCATAATGGAATGCTTGGATCATCAATTTTAAGAAAATTAAAAAAAAAAGGTTACAAAAGAATAATAACAGTTGATAGAAAAAAGCTTGATTTGAGAAATCAAGATGCGGTAAGAAAATATTTAAAAATTACAAAACCAGATGCTGTAATTGTTGCAGCTGCAAAAGTTGGAGGAATTAAAGCTAATATTAAATATCCTGCTGACTTTATTAGTGAAAATTTACAAATTCAAATAAATTTAATCTCTTCAAGTCATGTAAATAATGTTAAAAAATTAATTTTGTTTGGCTCGAGCTGTATTTATCCAAAACATTTAAAAAAACCAATTAAAGAAGATCAAATTTTGACTGGTGTTTTGGAGGAAACAAATGAGAGCTATGCAATTGCAAAAATTGCGGGGATTAAAATGATTGAGTCTTATAATAAGCAATTTAACAGAAATTATATATGTTTAATGCCTTGCAATTTATTTGGTCCGAATGATAATTACAACACACAAAACTCACATTTTTTACCAGCTTTGATAAAAAAAATTTATTTGGCAAGTAAAAAAAAAAAGAGTGAAAAAAAAGTTGTAAAATTATGGGGAACAGGAAAACCTTTGAGAGAGGTCTTGCACGTTGATGAAGTTGCAGATGCTTGCGAATTTTTTCTTCGAAAAAAAATTAAAAAACCCCTGATAAACATTGGCTCCCCAATAGAAATGACTATTAAGAATTATGCTTTATTAATTCAAAAAAAATTGATTCAGATGTTTTAATTAAATTTGATAATAATAAAAAATTAGATGGTGTTATGAGAAAAAAATTAAATCTTACGCTTGCAAATAGTTATGGATGGAAATCAAAAATGAATTTTTCACAAAAGTTAGATGAAATAATCGAAGATTTTAAAAATTCTCATAAGTAATTGATATGATTTTATTTCAAATACTTATTTTTATTATAAGTATTATTTTAGTATCAGTATCGATATCTGGATATGGAAGAATAATTAAATTAAACATCCAAAAAAACTTTTTTTTAGATATATTTTTAGGATTCGTATCACTAACCTTAATTATAACTATTATTCATTTTTTCTCTAAGATAAACCTTTTAATAAGTTTTTTTCTTTTTATTTTAGGTATCGTATTTTTTTTCTTCAAAAAAAAAATAAGCTCATTAAAGTTACTTGAATTTAGAAGTTTATACTATTTTATAATAGTACTTTTATTCATACCTATTTTTTTAACACAAAAGTACCATGAGGATTTTGGATATTATCATCTTCCATACGCATTAAGTTTTGTTGAGGAAAAAATAATTTTTGGGTTTGCAAATATAGATTCATCTTATGTTTATAATTCTATTTGGTTAAATTTATACTCAATTTTTTTTTTCAATGATAAAAATTTTAATTTTTTAACACTACCAAGTTTTTTATTATTTTTAAGCTTTATATTATTTTCTTTGTATCAAATAGTTCAAAAAGATAAAAAATTGATAAGTGATTATCTTTTATTAATTTCGTTATTTTATTTTATATTAAAATTTACGAGAATTTCTGAATTTGGTGTTGATTTACCAGCGGCAATTTTTTCAATATTAACAATTTATTATTTTTTGAAGTTTTCAGAGGTTATTTTTACAAATGAGAAAAAAGAATATTTTTTTTTAACTTCAATATTTTCAATTTTTTCAATTTTAATCAAACTAAGCACAATTCCAATAATTTTATTACCAATATTTTTATATTTGAAATATTTTAAATATTTAAATTTTGATATTCTACGAATAAGATTTTTATTTGTTTATATTTTGTTTTTTACATTTTTTGTTCAGCAATTTATTTATACAGGATGTTTGTTTTTTCCATCAAATTTTACATGTTTAAATGTAAGTTGGTTTAGTGAAGACAACATAAACTTAGCTAGGCATATTAAATTAATTAACAAAGGTTATTTCAGTATAGCGAAAAATATTTCACCTGAAGAATACTTAGAAAATTTCAACTGGTTAAGTTTTTGGTTCAAAAGAAATTTCATTGAAATTTTTGAGCATATATTGACTATGATATTACCTATTTTATTCTTTTTATTTTCTCAAAAAAATAAAATGAACAACAACCTTTCTTTAAATGATAAGTTTGGATTGTACTTTTTTTTAATTTTGGGTTTTTTATTTTGGATTAATTATTCTCCAGTTTATAGGTTTGCAATACATTTGTTTATAACTCTAATTTTTGTTTTATTGATTAGTAATCTAGTATTAAGAAAATTTTCAAATAAGATTTTTTTTGTTTTTACAATAATATTTATTTTTTTTAGTTTCACAAAAAATATTATTAGACTATCTAAAGTCGAAGATATTTTTGTAGGTATTATTAAAATAGATAATCAATATATTTTAAACAACGAAAATTCTAATAAAATTAGAAAAATTTATAAGCCTGATTTAAAAAAAAATTCAGTAAACGGATGGCAA
>MDSZ01158192.1_pt1 | contig 10388 bp, 11 predicted proteins | sample 811201 | NCBI WGS metagenome assembly MDSZ01 (sample SAMN05326647, study PRJNA326480) | marine metagenome | isolation source: seawater | place: Indian Ocean: North | collected 2010
CCCATATTAAAAAGAGTAGGTGTAGCGTGAGTAAAGAATCCCTCACTCATAATTTTATAACTTTTAATAGCATCTTTAATATCATCCTTATGAATAGAAAGACTAACACGCATAATCATATGTTGAGGTCGTTCCATTACCTTTTTTCCGATTTTGAGAAGATAAGCTCTTTCAAGTGTTTTGAAACCAAAGTAATCAAAGTTATAATCTTTATCGTAATCAATTACACTATTAATTTTTTCTTTATTAGCCATTGTCATTTCATAAAGTTTTTTGTTAATAATAGGTGTGTGTTTGTTGTGAATATCTACATTATCCCAAAGAGACTGCATAACTTCACTAAAACTAGGAGAAGTATTCTTGTGATGATTACTAATAATAATACGACTTGCCATAATTCCATAGTCTGGATGAACTGTACTTCTAGCAGCACAGATTTCTGCAGCTAATTCATCAATTTGACTAGTATGAATACCATCATAAATTTGACTAATAATAGTTTGAGCTAACTCAGTAGCATTAATATTAAGTTTATTACTTAGTTTTTTAATTCGTTTAGTAATTTTATCAAAGCTAATCTCTTCTTTCTCTCCAGTCCGTTTATTAACACGCATAGTAGTTGAAAAGGATTCCATGTTTGTGGAGGGGTTACTTGTATTTTTTTTATTTTCAGCTATTTGTAATTCTGTCATAAAAATATCTTCTAAATTATCTTTAATTTTTTTAAAATTTAAATTATCTTCTATTAAATTTTTAGATTCGATATTTTTTTCTAAAATTAAACTATCCTTTACTAAGGAATGTTTAGATGTTTTATTTTCCTTATTTAAAGTCATCTCTAAACAATTTTATTTAATATTAAGTATTTATATCAATCTAGGTGGTTAATTTTATGTGTTATTTAATAATCAAAATTTTGATTTTTAAAAAATTTGTCGTTATCTATTATTCAGATTTTAAAATTTACTAAGAAATATTATTTTATAAAATAAAGGGGTAGCCTTAACTCAAAACTAATTAATTTACATTTAATATAAAATATAATGAATGAAAAAAAATAAATTCTTACGTTTATTGTTTTTTTTAATAGTTTAAAATAATAAATATCTTTAACTATTATAAATTATAATATCATAATTTTATATTAATAATTTAAATTACAATATGATATCTTATAATGAACTAATAAACAATTTAAAAAATCATAATGGAAATATTTTTATGTTAATTGGTAATGGTAGTAGTAACCAATTTAGATATTTAAAAGATTTAAAATTTATTTTAAAAAAAATACTGAAAAATGTGCCAATAAAGTCAGCATTTTTATATTTTGGAGATTATCCAGATAAAAAAAAACCTGATATTGGATACGCTTTTCAATTAATAAAGGAAATAAGACCAGATATTAATATTTATATGATACAAATAAAAGAAGCTAAATCATGGGGTGTACCAAATTTTGTAAAAGATGTATATTGGCATACAGATTATACTAATAAATGTAAATGGGGAGGAATATATAATAATCAACCTTGTTCAAATACTAAAAAATGGGTAAATATTCATAAAAGATTGGGTATTAACAATATATTTATTTTAGGTGGAGGTCAGATAACATTAGATGAATATATGCTAATTAAAAAATTAAAAATTAATTACCAATATTTTTTAATAGAAAGACGTTTTTTAGGTGATGGTAAAACTTTAATAACTGATAATAATACTAAATTAGAAAAAATTGGTATAACTTTAAATAAAATAAATAAGTCGAATAGGGATTGATATTTTTAATATCCTATTTTATCCCTTAATAATAACCAATAAAAACTTACACTACGCATTACACCATATTTGGTTACATTAGAATACATACCATTTTCGTATCTGGGTATGTCTTCAATATTTTCGTTATCTTTTTCTTGTTCCTTTGCTTTTTTATTTGCTTTTTCCTTTTGTCTAGTATCATATTGTTTCCAGCGTCTTCCTTGTGCTTGTCTAATATTTAATAAACAATTATCAACCATAATTTGATATTCATTAAATTCCTTTTTTAATCGCAATGCTTTTGCTTCAGGTGATTCTTCTTTTGTAGTAGGTTCATTATCTTCTTCTGTATTATTCTTATTATAATCTCCACTATTATTTTCACTATTACCAACACAATTCTCTTTTAAAGTATCCATACTATTTAATTTACTTCGTCCTTTACTTAAAAGATTATTCATTTCTTCCTCTTCCTTTTTCTGCTTGGCTATTTCATTGTCTTTATCATTAATCTTATTTAATGGTGTATTAAGAATTTCTTCTAAATAATCTCTAAATACAAACATACTAACACCACCTTTTAATCTAAAAGGGCATTCTAATTCTTCATTACTGAAACCTAATAATTTACTATACATTTCCCATTTATCTTGAATTGGTACATTAGATTGTAAAATATCTTCTCTAACTACCCATTGAGATACACCTAATTTAAGACACACCTTTTTAAATTTATTATACATTGCTTCTTCATCTTTATCAATATTATTAGTAATTATACTAGGATGAAGTGAAAACTGATTATTAGTATGAAGAATAATAGGAACACATTTACTTAATTCTAATTTTTTATCCATTTTCCAAGCCGATATAACTTCATCGGTAAATACACTATAATCTAACATTACCCCATTAAGAGTAAATCCAGATAATTCATTTAATTTTAAAACTGTATTTCTTAACTCTTTCCAAATATCAGTATTACTTACTAATTTTGTAATTAATTTAGGGTGGAAATGTAAATGGATAAAAACCTCTCTATAATTATCTTTAAGTCTTGTATTTACTAGTGATTTTTTAATATCATCATATAGTAATGTAAAATCTTCTTGACAAGACACCAATACATTCATTACTTGACTATTAACCAATAAGTTTCTAGGGTACATTTCTGTATTATCAGTTTGGATGTGGTGTAATTGATAGTCGTAATTTAAATCATTATTCCACCCAGATATTTTAAATGTATTTTCAATAACATTAAATCTATTTTCTTTTTGAAGTTCTAGTAATTGTGATTGTTTTCTCTTATTCCATTCTTTTATTGTATCAAAATCCATAATAATATTTCGCACTTTTTTACCTAATGTTTTTAATTTAAAATATATGATATCCCATTCTTGTAAACAACGACAATCTAAAATTAAATTGTTAATATATAATTTTTCCCCTTTTAAAGTTAATTCAGTAATTTTCTTCTTCTTTTCTTCTTTATCTTCTATTCTTTCTTTATTTTGTTTTACTTCTTTATTACTTTCACTGCTATTACTATCCTTAATATTTTTATCTTTAACAACATTACTTGTATCTTTATTATAATCATAACCTACAACTAACGGATTAATACTATTTAAATAATGTGTGCTCCACCATTTATAAATATCTTCCTGATAAGGTTGTAATTTTTGTTGTTCATTTAAATCTCTAATACGATTAATCATATTCTTAAAACCTTTTTCGGCGTGAAAGCGCACCTTTTCCGCATCATAGCCTTCTATCATTTTTTCAGTTTCTGCGATATTCATTAATTTACCAATTGTAAATAATGATACTACTTTCAAATTAGGATAATAATATTTAATAAATTCCATCCCACCCTCTTGTCGGTCTAAAATACAAATAATCATTTTGACATTACCACCTCTATTTTCAACTTTTTTAACTGCTTCAATAACACTTCCTCCTGTTGTAATAACATCTTCTACCATCACTATATTATCATCAACTTTCATCTGACCTTCAATAATATTTTTCTTGCCATATTTTTTTGCTTCTTTACGAACCATAATACTTGGTTTATTCATACTTTGACTTAAAAGAGTAGCAAATGGAACAGCACCTAAGGGGACACTACCAATTCTATTTAATTTTGTATTTTCTTCTGATTCAAAAGGTAATTTATTCCATTCCTCCTCTACTAATGATTTCATCAAATCAATTAATACTTTCATTTTATCATTATAATTAAGCATCATACGAAAATCACAATAATAAGGAGATTTTACTCCAGAAGAGCATAAGATTTCTTTGAGTTGAATTATTTTATTTTTAATAAAAAATTGACACCATTCTTTATTTGTCATTGACATTTTGTAATGTAAATTAATCGGATTTAACGATAAAATTAAATAATTTACAATATTAATTTAAGTATTGTTAAAATTATATTTTTAAAAATAGAATATGAAACTATGTTAAAATTAAAAAACTGTAAAATATTATAAGTTGCTTATTGTTTGTATAGTATTTTGTAACCTGCTATCTTCAATATCCGCATCTAGTACAATATTATTCCTAAAATAATTTAAGTATATATTATTATCATCTTTCTCTTTTTTTAACTTTGTAATTATATTCATAAATTCGGTAAATTGTTTATTTTTTTTATTATGTGTTGGTATATGTAAGAAACAATCCTTATCGAATACTTGTGTTATTAATGGATCACCCCAATAAATAGGCACTGTACCTGCCCTCAAAGCATTCCATATTTTTTCAGTATGGTAGTAATCTTTACTTGTATTTTCAAAAGTAATCATATATTTATACTTGGATAATAAATTTAAGTATTCATCTTGCTGTTTTACTCTTTCAGGAATAATAATATCTATATTTTTTTTCCATTTACCTAATGAATGGACATTACCTATATGTTTTTGAATTAATTCAAAAAATATATTTCTTTCAATACATTTAGGATTACTTACAATAAAACAACAAAAATATGGTTTTAGATTATTAATATGACCTACAGTATCTAATTCTTTTTTTAAAATATCATATCTAGATAACCATTCCTTATTCAAAGTATTAAAAATTCTAAGTTTATATTTGGGTAAAGATAAAATATTTGTTAATCCCAATGATAAATAGATATATTCTAATTCAACTCTTTCATAATTTCTTAGTTGTATTATTTTAGTATTACTTCCACACCCTTCTATTTTAGAATTAGTTGGTAAAAACCCTATTATTAAATTAGCATATTGGTTAATAAATTCTTTTTCACCAGTATAATATATTTTATAATAAGATTGATAAAAATTTGTTAACAATTCCTTATCTCTATTATTTCCATAATTACAGTAAGAACTATTATAAGAATATACGATGAAGTGCTTATTTGTTTGTTTCAAATTATCAAATAAGCAAAATAAATTTATTTTATCCCAAGTTAATATAAAATTTAACATAATCTAATTTTTAAATAAATATATTTTTTAGTTTTAAGTCATTTAAATTTATTAAAATAATATTGATTAGAAAAATTAAAGAGGTAAATATATAAAATAGACAGTAAATAGATAGACAATAAATAGATAAATGTATAATATATTAGTATTAGGTGATAGTCATATTGATGTTTTTAGATTTAGTAATAAGAAAACAAAATATTTTAATTTTATTACTGTTGAAGTTCCAGGTGCAACCGCAATGGGTTCTACTAATCCTAATTCAGAAACAAATGCTTTAAATATTTTTACAGATATTCTAGAAAAATATAAAACAGAATTAGAACAAAAAATCCATTATGTAATGATTATGTTAGGTGAAGTAGATTGTGGATTTGTTATATGGGTAAGAAGTAAAAAATATAATATATCAATAGAAGAACAATTAAATTTATCTATATCTAATTATCAATGCTTTATAAAAAATGTTATATTAAAATATTTTAATCCTAATCAAGTAATATTATTAGGAAGTATTCTTCCTACAATTAAAGATAATACAGACAAAAGATTTTTAAATGGTGTGCGTTCTGAAGTAGATACACCTTTGAAGAAAAGAATAGAAACTACATTACAATATAATAATAATTTATTTTTTATTAGTAAAGAATTAAATACATATTATATTGATATTACAAATAATATTATTAATGATAAACACAGTTGTGTTAAAAAGGAATATTTAAATACTAATCCATATAATCACCATTTAGATAATTTTAAAACTTATCGTTTATGGTGTAATAAATTAAAGGGTATTATTTTGAATAACCACCAATCATAAAATCATACTTATAATATTGATAAACTAATTCTTTTAATGAATTATTATTGGTAGAATTATTATAGTCGTTATCCACTTCATAATATTCTGACCAATGTGTTTTCTGTCTATCTGATTTATTTTGTATTTGTAATTCAATTGGTTTTCCTAATATCTCAGATAGTTCCTCATTTAAATTTTCATAATGAATTAATTGTGTTCTTACTTTACCAATACTAGGTTTAATATAGTAATATTGTAATTTAATATGTAAATTATTGGGATGTTTTAAATTATTAAACCCCCCTGATACTAAATGTTTAACAAATTCAGAAAAAGTATGTGTCATACAATATTCCATAAGAGGTGGTTTTGTTTTTCCATTCTTTCCATCATGTCTATGCCAATAACTTTCTTTTGTTTTATTATATTCATAGATACTAACTAATCTATCATATGGATTTCTTATAATTGCTATACTTTTATTAATTATATTATCATTAAACATAATAACGGGTCTATGTCCTATTTGTTTTCCATTACAGAATTGATTACAAAATGCGGTACCAGCATTCTTAGGTATATGAATAAAATAAAGTTCTTTATCACAGTTAATTCTTGCCATAGCTTATTTTTTAATAATTAATTTAATAATATCTATTCTATTAATTTTAAATTAATAATTAAAACACGAAAAATAAATAATTATCACCAAATGGAAACAGAAAAAATACCAACGCATATATTTATAATACCTTACCGAGATAGAGAAGAAGAACTGAAAACTTTTATTGAAAAACTACCACCTATTTTAAAAGAAGATGGTATTACTAAATTTCAATTCTTTATAGTTCATCAAAATGATAAAAAATTATTTAATAGAGGTATGATGCTTAATATTGGATTTTTAGAAGTGAAAAAACGGTTTCCTAAACACTGGCGGAATATTCAATTAATATGTCACGATGTTGATATTTATCCTACTAAATCTGGGATAATTAAGTATAACACTAGTATGGGTAAAGCACATCATCCTTATGGTGTATTAAGACCCCAATTCAAAGGCACAGTCGGGGGTATATGTATTATTATGGGTGAAGATTATTTTAGAAGTGGAGGACATCCAAATTTATATGGCTGGGGAGGGGAAGATGTTGGAATGTCTAGGCGTTGTCAAGCTCGTGGTATTCAAATTGATGAAACAGATTTTATTGATAGGAGAACATCCCCTTTTATTGTTGATCCAGAAAGTCATTCTACAGAGAAAGAATTAAAGTTTTCTAGAGTTTGTGATGCCAGAAATTTAAAAAGGGTATTAACAGAAAATCCAGCAAATCCATCTGATACTATTAGTAATATTATTTATAATGTTGTATGTGAAAATAAAATGAGAGACAATATTTTAATGTTAAATGTTGAAAGCCAGACAATATTTTAATTTACTAAAAATTTTATATAAATTTTAAATATCAGAGTAAGATAAAAAAAAATATTCTTTACTTGTAATATTAATTGTAATGAATAAATTACATACTTTAAACCAACTCAATAGTTATCTATTACATGTTGTTAGTAGTAATCATTTTAAACATAAAACTAACAAATATGTATTACCATATGTACATAACGCCTTAAATAATTATAGTAAAAATAATAAAAAGGATTGGATTAGTGAAACTTTTAAAACTGATGGTTTTTATTTAGATAATTTTTATAATAATTCAGAAGATGAATATTTAAAAATTAATAGACACATAATTAAAAAAAATAAATATTTTGAATTGTGTTTATTAAATTGGAAACCTCATCAAAAATCTACCATCCATAATCATCCTAAGGGTGGATGTTTTTTAATACCAATGAATGGTTGTCTATTTGAAACTCAATTTGAAGTAATTAATATGAATAACAATAAATATAATTTTAATACCAATCAATTATTTACTATTGATCCTAAAGATGTAATTAAAAAAGAAGAAACAATATTACCAATAAATTCTATTAATTATATAGATGATACAATAGGCGTTCATCAGGTTGAAAATATGACTGATAAAAATGTAATATCATTACATGTGTATTTATTTTAATTTGTGTTTGTTTGTTCTTTAATGTATTGATAACACATTTCACAAAGTTCATTAATGCCATTTTGTAATGGTTTTTTATTAGTTTCATCTAGAAAAGATAATGTTTTATGTAAGAATACCATTTGTTCAATCTTACATTTGAAAAAGGGATTAGGATTTTCCATATCATTAATATCATCCATAATACTTTGAATTATATTTTTTGTAGTCTTAGTATTACATCTTGAATTAGAAAGGGAAATCGCATTAATTAATTGCTTCCAAACAAAGAAATTAGTTGTATTTGCCATTATAAACTGTATTTTTCAATACTATTTTTATCATTTAATTGTTTTTAATTCTATTCTAATTAGAAAAATATAAAAAAATATTCTATAAAATAATAACAATTTTTATTTTTTATTTAATATTATTATTTCATTCCCATAATTCCAAATCCAATCATTAATATGGAAATTTTCATTTAGTATTAAATCTATCAATTCCTTAATTTTGAAAATATAATAATATCTTTCACCTTCTATCTTACCCTCTTTATTTTTCCAAGGAACCATATTATCGCCATAATGAAATTTATTATAATTTTTACTTTTTAAAGGTTGTGTCATCGCCCAGACTGACATTAATATTTTACCACCTGGTTTTAATACTCTCATCATTTCTTGTAACCCTTTTTCTCGTCGCTCTGGTGTAGAAAGATGGTGAAAACTAGCAATACTAAGAATAGTATCAAAACTATTATCTTCAAATGGTAATTGGCACATATCACTTAAAACAACATCTTTACCATTTTTAACTGCTATATCTACAAATTCTTGGCAACTATCAACACCTTTAAATGTTAAATTTTGTCCTTCTTCAATATTAACCATATTTCTACCATTTCCACAACCAATATCTAGAACGGAACTATTAGTTGGTAAAGACTTTAAAAAGTCTTGAATCCAATCCCAAGGTTTAGTTCGTGTATTGGAAAAAGAAGTTGCTATTTTATTATAAGTAGTAACTACATTTTCCTCTTCTAGATTAGGAATATCCATTTTCCTTTGTATACTATTTTGTATTTATCTAACTAATATTATATTACTTTATTAATATTTATGGGGTATCATAGTATTAAATAATATTTAAAAGATAAAAATCAAAAACGATTTTAATTTAAAATAAAAAAATATTAAGATATTAAATACATTAGTATTAATAAACCTAAAATGTATGTTCCTGTTTTAGGATTCTTGTTAATTAATAGAGCATTGGCTGGATTACCTACTAAACTAGTCGAAGAAATAATTTTAAATGGGATAATTTATATTGGATGGAATGCTATTAAAATTACCTATCAAGGATTAACTTATACTATTTATTCTGTTTACAATTATTCTATTTCCTCTTCTAAACCTGAAACATCAATTCCATTATTAGAATATAAATCAGATTCTAATATTGATAATTCCTGGATTGATGAATTTATTGAAATTACTGGAGATTGTATAGATAATTAATAAAAAATTGATTTCTTTTTCATCTAGACTTGTAGGTATTAAAATCAATTAAGTTTGTTATAATAATTACTAATCCAAATACATAATGTGGATTATTGATTTATTTATTAGTATTTTGTATCTATTTAATCCGTTCTTTCTAACTAATACTAGTTATATATATACTTATTTCACTATTAAAAATGGTAATCCAAAAGAAATACTATATTTAGTCCCTTTTAATATTTATATTGCTTTAATGGGTTGTATTATTGGTAGTTATTACATTGATAACATCATTGATATGTTTCAATGGATTACAGGTATTAATCCCTATTTAGTTTTAGATTTTGAAGACCAACTCTACACTAAATCTTTATTACAATCATTAGCAGTAGCATATCATATGTTTCCGGCAATATTCTTTTATGTATATGGAAGTATGCTTTTAACTCATACAGATTATCGCAAATGGTATCTAAAAATGTCCTTCCGAGAGAAAATAGATTTTTATAGCAATTATTCCAATAATTGTGTTAATAAAGTTAAATATTTACTTATTACTTATAGTTTTACAGGTTGTTTCTTAATTTATAATTTATCTACTACAATGAATTGGTTTATTATTCTATCAACTTTACCTATTATCAAAGTAATTTCTATGTTTATTAATTATAATTATGGTCTTGGATTTCTACCCTACCAAACAAATGTAGTTTAATAGGGTAAATAATGGTAATATTTATTTTTTACCAAAACAGAAAAAAAAAACAAAAAA
>MDSZ01201718.1_pt1 | contig 10387 bp, 10 predicted proteins | sample 811201 | NCBI WGS metagenome assembly MDSZ01 (sample SAMN05326647, study PRJNA326480) | marine metagenome | isolation source: seawater | place: Indian Ocean: North | collected 2010
AACATTAATCTTCTATTTTGGAGCCATATTTTGGACACTTGGTTACGACACTATATATGGGTTTCAAGATATTAAAGATGATGAAATTATAGGACTTAAATCAACCTCAATAAAATTTAAATCAAATCCATATATATTTTTAAGCATATGTTATTCAATTTTTTTTACAGCATTACTAGCTACAGGTTTTTTTATGAGTTTAAGTAAAATTTACTTCTTATCTTTAATTTTGATTTTCTTTCAGTTGTTTTTTTATCAAATTAAGAAACTTAATATTAAAAACTCTGTGAATTGTTTAAAAGTTTTCAAAATAAATAATTTCCTAGGTTTGTTAATTTTTATAAGTATTTTATTAGGTAAGATTTAAAATGAATGATTTAGAAATATTAAAACGTTTATATCACGATTACACTAAGAAATATTTAAAGAATATTTTAATATCAATTTTTTTTACAATTCTTTTAGCTGGTAGCACTTCTGCAGTTGCGTATTTATTGGATCCTGCAATTAAACAACTTTTTATAGAACAAAAACAGTCTCTTATTTATCTAATCCCAGCTTTAATAGTTGTTGCATTCACAATCAAAGGTGGATCTCTCTACCTAGCTAAAGTTATAATGATAAAAGTATCTGAAGAAGTAAGAAAAGATATTCAAGTTGATATGTTTAGTTCGCTCATTAAGGCAGATACAAAGTTAGTAGATAATAAACATTCTGGTAAATTTGTTACGAACTTGACTAATGATGTTGGAATGATTACTAACCTTGTAAGTACCGCAATATTGAACTTATTCAAAGATAGCTTAACTTTAATTGGTCTACTTTCAGTTATGTTTTACCAGAACTGGAAATTATCATTAATTGCAATCGTTATGATACCTTTGGCAAGTATAGCTGCAAGAACTCTTGGAAAAAGAATTGGAAAAGTGACCACACAACAAATGACTAAAGCTGGTATTTTTAATTCATATTTAATTGAAATATTTAAGAATCATAGATTGATTAAAATTTTTCAAAAAGAAGATTATGAAAAAGATAGAGCAAATAGATATATTAATAATTTAAAAGAAACTTCAAAAAAAATTAATGAAGTTTTTGTAAGAGCATCTCCTATTATGGAATTTTTAACTGGAATGATGATTGCTTTTTTAATTTTTATTTCAGCAAAACTAATTGCAAATAATGAACTAGAAGTAAGCAATTTTTTCTCTTTCCTTGCGGCAATGATGTTAGCATATCAGCCTGTACGATCTTTGGCCACTTTAAATATTTCAATTCAACAAGGACTATCTGGCGCAAAAAGGGTTTTACCAATTATTGATGATATTCCTGAAATAAAAGAAAATGAAAAATCTAAGGAATTAATTTTAAAAAATGGGCAAATAAATTTTGAAAAGGTTAAATTTCAATATATAGGCGAGCAAAAACAAATTTTAAATTATATCGATTTGAAAATAGAAGGTGAAAAAATGACTGCTTTGGTAGGTCATAGTGGTGCAGGTAAATCAACAATTTTAAATCTCATTCCTAGATTTTATAACATTAGTGAAGGGGATATTAAAATTGATGGTCAATCAATTTATGATGCAACTATTCATTCACTACGAAAGAATATCTCTCTTGTTAGTCAAGATACTACTTTGTTTGATGACACAATTAAAAATAATATTGCTTATGCAAATCCTTCTGCTACTCAAAAAGAAATTGAAGCAGCAGCAGAATACTCTTTTGCTCATGAATTCATCAATAAATTACCAGAAAAGTATGAAACTTTAATTGGTGAGAATGGAGTAAGACTCTCAGGGGGAGAAAAACAAAGATTATCTATTGCGAGAGCAATACTCAAAAAAACGCCTATAATTTTACTTGATGAAGCTACTTCATCATTAGACGCTGATACAGAAAGTAAAATCCAAAAAGCCATAAATTTTTTAACAAAAGGAAGAACAACTATTGTTATTGCACATAGACTTTCCACAATTTTAAATTCAGATAAAATCTACGTAATTGAAAAAGGTGCGGTAGTTGGAGAAGGTAAACACGATGTGTTGCTGGAAACTTCTGAGGTATATAAAAATTTTTATAATAAACAAATTAAAAGAACAGAATGATTATTATTTATAGAATAATAATTAATATTATTTTTTTATTATCTCCAATAATTATTATATTTAGATTAATAAAGAAAAAAGAAGACTTAAAAAGATTTAAGGAAAAATTTTGTTATTTTTCAGAAAAGAATACTTTTGGTAAATTAATCTGGTTTCATGGCGCAAGTGTTGGGGAACTTCAAAGCATAGTACCATTATTAGAAATATTAAATAAAAATAATAAAATCAAAAAAATTTTAGTAACATCCAATACTTTAAGTTCATCAAAAATTTTACAAAAATTGAATTTAAAGAAGGTCTCACATCAATTTTTTCCTATAGATACAAATTTTCACACAAAAAAATTTATAGATTACTGGAAACCTTCATCAGCATTTTTTGTAGACTCAGAAATTTGGCCAAATATGTATTTGAATTTAAAAAAAAGCAATATTCCAATTGTGCTTTTAAATGGAAGAATTACCCACAAAAGTTTTTCTAGATGGAGAATTTTTTCGAAGTTTTCAAATACAATTTTCGATAATTTTAATCTGTGTTTAACTGCAGATAAAAAATCAAAGAGATATCTTTCAAAATTGGGAGCAAAAAAAATCAAGTTTTTAGGAAATTTAAAATATTCTCAATCTGAAAATGAAAAAATAACGATAAATAAAAAACTAAAAAAATTCATTTTTTCTAAAAAATCATGGTGTGCATCAAGTACACACTATCCAGAAGAAAAATTTTGTGGGCAAGTGCACAGACAATTAAAAAAGAAACACAAAAATTTACTAACAATTATTATACCAAGACATATAGAAAGAGTGGATTCAATTGAAAATGAATTAAACAAACTAAATCTTAAAGTTCACATTCATGGTTCCAAAAACACTGTAAAAAATAATACCGATGTTTATCTTGTTGATGCTTATGGTAAAACCAAATCTTTTTATAACTTTTGTAAAAATATTTTTCTTGGTGGTTCTCTTGTAAACCACGGTGGTCAAAACCCATTAGAGGCTACTAGATATGGATGTAGTGTATTACATGGACCCAACACACAAAACTTTACTGAGATTTATAATTTTTTAAATCACAATAAAATTTCTATAAAGATAAATAATCAAAAACAAATGATTTATCAATTAGATAAACTTTTAACTAAAAAATCTAATTCAAAAAAAAATACAAAAAAAACTTAAATTAATTGGTCACAAAGTTCTAGAGAAAACTTACAAAGAAGTTAAATTAATACTAAAAGATGAAATTTAAAAAACCAAAATTTTGGGATTTAAAAAAACCAAATTTTATATCCTATCTTTTATTACCATTTACGTTGCCAATAATATTGAATAATTTTTTTTTAAAAATTAAACCAAACAAAAAAAATGAATTAATAAAAACTATATGTGTTGGCAATATTTATCTAGGTGGGACTGGGAAAACACCTACAGTTTTGAAAATATATCAAATATTGAAAGATTTAAAATTTAAAGTTTCAACTGCGAAAAAATTTTATATTTCTCAACAAGATGAAAATATTATTTTACAAAAAAAAACTGATTTTTTAACAGCAAAGAAAAGGGAAGAAATAATTGATAAAGCAGTAAAAAATCGTAATGATCTTGTTATTTTTGACGATGGGCTTCAAGATAGAACTATTAAATATGACTTACAATTTGTTTGTTTTGAAAGTGAAACTTTTATTGGCAATGGTTGTTTAATTCCTTCAGGTCCTTTAAGAGAAAAATTATCAAGTTTAAAAAAATATGACTGTGCTTTTATTAAAAACAATAATAATAAAATAGATCAACAAATATCTTTGATAAAAAAGTATAATAGTGAAATTGAAATATTTGAAACATATTTTGAAATAAATAATTTAAGAGAATTTGATCGAAGTAAAAAGTTTTTAATTTTTTCTGGAATTGGGAATCATTTAAATTTTAAAAGAATACTTGAAAAAAATGATTTTAAAATTTTAAAAGAGATAGTGTTCCCAGATCATTATCATTATTCTAAAATTGAAATTGAAAAAATCTTATCTGATGCGGAAGAAAATAAAACAGAGATAATCACTACCTATAAAGATTTTGTTAAAATTTCTAATTTTGGATTAGATAAAATAAAATTTATTAATGTTGATTTAAAAATCAAAGATGAGTCAAATTTTATTAATTTTTTAAAAAAAAAAATAAATGAAAAATCTTAAATATTTTACACAATTTTTGGCAATTATTTTTTTATTTTTTATATTCAAATTGTTAGGACTTAAATATTCATCAATTTTGTCTAGTAAAATTTTTACTATACTTGGACCATTATTTAGATCTAATGATTTAAGTTATTCCAACTTATCAATAGGTTTTCCAAATTTAAATAAATTTGAAAAAAAAAAGATTATAAAAAAAATGTGGGAAAATTACGGAAAAATATTAGCAGAATATGTTTTTATAAAAAATTTTAGAACATCTAAAAAATTTTCTCAAAATATAATAATTGAAAATCTTGATGAACTTTTAAAAATCAAAAATGACTCTAAGCCAGTTATATTTGTATCAGGTCATTTTAATAATTTTGAACTAATGGCAATGCAAATAGAAAAATCGGGAATTGATCTTGCCGCTATCTATAGGCCACTAAATAATAAATTTTTGAATCCAATAATGGAACATATAAGAAAAAAATACATTTGCAAAAAACAAATTAAAAAAGGAATCTTAGGAACCAAAGCTTTGCTCAAAAATTTTAAAAATGGAACTTCAATTGCATTGATGATAGATCAAAGAGTTTCGCAAGGGATTTACTCAAATTTTTTTAATAAAAAAGCTTTTACGACTACAATACCCGCACAATTTGTAAAAAAATTTAATGCCCAAGTAGTTCCAATTTATATTGAGCGATTTGAAAAAAATAAATTTAAGATTAAGATTAGCAATAGAATCCATTTTTCTGAAAACGAAACAATAGAAACTATTACTTTGAGTTTAAATAAGATTTTAGAAAAAATGATTATAGAAAACCCAGATCAATGGATATGGACACATAACAGATGGAAATAGTTTATTGTTTTTTGATTTTTTCTCTTTTTATAGAGGCTTCTATATACGAAAAATAAGGCTCTTGTAAATCAACATTCCAATAATTTAAATTTTCGAGTGGAATTTTTTTTCCAGATATTGCACAAATTACATGATCGCCATCTTGAATAACTTTAAAATTATTGGGCATATATTTTATTTTAGCTAATTTTTTTAACATTTTTAGTTTATAAATTATTATATGAAAGTTGCGATAATAGGAAGTGGTGGAAGAGAGCATGCGCTATGTAATAGCATGAAAAAATCCAGTAAAGTCAATAAAATTTATTGCATTCCAGGCAATGCTGGAACAGATTTAATTGCAGAAAATGTAAAAATAGAACTTAATGATTTTGAGGCTATTAAAGAATTTATCAAACTTAATGCAATAGATCTAGTTTTGGTAGGACCAGAAAAACCTTTGGTTGAAGGAATAGTGGATTTTCTTGAAAAACATAACGTTAAAGTATTTGGACCAAATAAAATAGCTTCACAGTTAGAGGGGTCAAAAACATTTACTAAAAATTTATGTAAAAAATATAATATTCCAACTGCAAATTTTGGAATTTTTGAGGACTCTAAAAATGCTTTAAATTTTTTAAAAAGTTGTAATTTACCGATTGTAATAAAAGCTGATGGATTAGCTTCAGGTAAAGGTGTTTATATTTGCGAAAAAAAAGAAGAATATATCGAAGCTGTAAATGAAATATTTGGAGGTAAATTTGGTGAAGCAAAACAAATATTAATTGAAGAGTTTTTGAAAGGTGAGGAAATGAGTTTTTTTGTAATATGTGATGGTGAAAACTATAAAAAATTTAGTACAGCACAAGATCATAAAAGAGTTTTTGAGGGTGATAAAGGAAAAAATACTGGAGGAATGGGCGCATATTCACCTTCAAGATTAGAAAATGAAGATTTAAATAAAAAAATTATAAACAAAATTATTGAGCCCACCCTAAAAGCTTTAAAAGAACTAAAAACATCATTTAAAGGATTTTTATATGCTGGTTTGATGATAATTGATAATGAGCCATACTTAATTGAGTATAATGTAAGAATGGGTGATCCTGAATGCCAAACAATATTACCAAAATTAAAAACTGATTTTGCAGAAGTAGTATTAGCTTGTGTAAATCAAAATTTAAACTCAATTAATTTTAAATGGCATGAAGACAAAACTCTTTGTATCGTACTTTGTTCTAAGGGCTATCCTGAAAAATATAAAAAAAATATTGAAATTCAAAATTTAGAAAAGATTAAACTTAAAAATAATGAATTTATTTTTCATGCTGGAACTATAAAAAAAGATAATAAGATTTTTTCTAATGGTGGAAGAGTTTTAAATTTTGTAGTGAGATCTGAAGATTTTAAATTTTCAAGAAATAATGCAATTAAATTAATCAATAAAATAAATTGGAATAATGGATTCTTTAGAAAAGATATTGGTTTTAAAGTCATTAACTAATGAGAATTATAAGTGGAAATTTAAAAGGAAAAAAAATATCTCAGCCGATAGATAAGAATACAAGACCTCTAAGAGATCTTGTTAAAGAATCAATTTTTAATTTACTAGAGCACTCTAATAAAATTAATTTAAAAATAAAAGACGCAAATATCTTAGATCTATTTTCCGGGTCTGGTTCCTTTGGATTAGAGTGTATTTCAAGAGGTGCGAAAAAAGTAAAATTTATTGAAAATTATTATAATGCATTAAAAATATTGAATAAAAATATTTTAGATCTTAAGGTTTTAGATAAAAGTGAAATAATAAAACAGGATTGTTTTGAGTTTTTTAAAAAACAAGATAAATTTTTAATCAAATTTGAAATTATTTTTATAGATCCTCCCTATAAAGAAGAAAAATTAAATCTTATCATTGATGAAATAAAAGATAAAAAGATCTTAAATGATAATGGAGTAATTGTCATTCATAGGCACAAACTTGATAAATTAGAAATTAACAAAAAACTCAACATTTTCGATGTTAGAAATTATGGAATTTCAAAGATAATTATTGGCAACTAAATTTTAGAAATTAACTTTTTCGTGTTCGATTTAATTAATTCAACAGCTGGTTGGTCATAAGGATTAATTTTCATTGCTTTTGCTAGCAAAATTGTTTCTAAAATAAAGAAAGTAAATAGCTCACCGAGAGTTTCTTCATTTTTTTGCTTTATTTCAAAAGTTCTAAAAGGAATTTTTTTATCCGAAAAAACTTTAGTTGTTGCAACGTATTGAGAGTATTTAATATCAAACATTTTTTTATTTCTTAAATATTTATGACTATCAAGAATATTCTTATTATTAACTTTTTTAGAATTTTTATCTTTGAAGAAAAAGAATGTATAAAAGTTTTTATTAAATCCATCGAGGTAAAGTTGCATTAAACTATGATTATCTTTAGGCATTGTTGAAATAATTGGGAATATACCTTTTCCCTTTTTACCTAAACTTTCTGCAATTAATTGTTGATACCAATAAAATAAATCTTGTGATCCTGGATCATAATTTAAAATTACCGAATTAAATTTGTTTTTTTTAATTAAATGCAAAGTATTTGAAACATTTGTAATAAGAGAATTAATAAAATATCTATTTTTAATAAGTTCATTAAATTTTCTAAATTTTTTAACATTTAAACCCATCATATCAGCTGGCAACATGCCTACCTCTGACAACACTGAATACCTACCACCAATAAAGTTATTATGGTAAATAATTTCTGACTTAAGTTTCAAAGCTAATGTGGACAAATAATTTGTTTTATTTTCAGTAATAAAAATATTTGAACTACTTTTTTTAATTAAAATATTTGAATTTATTATTGTTTCTAAAGTGTTTCCAGATTTTGAAATTATAAGATTTAAATTTTTTTTATTATTTAAATTTTGTACTTCTAAATCATCTTTAAATATAAATTTTTTTTTTATTTTTTTTTTAAGAAAATTATAAATACATTTTGCTCCAAGAATTGAACCACCAATACCAATTATCGAAACAGTTGAGAACTTTTTTAAATTTGATAAATCTTTGTATTTAAAAGAATCTTTATAATCGTTACTTAAGGATTTTAATATTTCATTTTTTTCTTTAATTAAATTATTAAATATCTTTAGTATATTTTTTTGATTTCTATTATTTTTAAAATTTTTAAAATTTATATTCTTAGTTAACATTAATCTTTAAACTTTATTTAATCTTTTTTAAAATAGTTTTTTCTAATGAAGTTGGCTCGGTATTTTTTAAAGTTTTTTGATTTAAAGCATCTGTTTTAATTAATGAATTTAAAACTTCATTATTTGACTCATTTTTTTCCTCTAAATCTTTCATTTCAGTTTCACCAGGTTGAGGTAACTTTCCATACTCTGGCGGTAGAACTAAAGGACTTTTTTTTTCAACCAAAAATTCATCTGAATTATTTTTTTTTTTAAGTGTAAAAGCATCTTTTGCAGATTGGCAGGACGCCACATTCAATAAAACAATAATTAATATTAATACTCTTATCATGATTTATTCATTCTAAATATTTCTAAAACTATCAACAAAATAACTCCTATTGAGATAAATATATCAGCTACATTAAATATAAACCAATGAAAATTGTTAATATGGATATCAATAAAATCAGGAACAGAGTTATAATATAATCGATCAAAAATATTCCCTAAAGAACCACCAAATATCATCACAAAACACAGTTTTTCAATATCTTTTGTTTTTGTAATCATCCAAAAAATTATTAAAGTTATTAAAATTATTACTGCAGTCATTAAATTATAATAAGTTTTTTGCTCAAAAGAAAGTAACCCAAAGGCTATCCCATCATTCCAAATTAGATCAAAATTTAAAAAAGAAGTTACGGAAAAGTAACTTTCACCGGATATTTTTTCATTTCCAATTGCCCAAATTTTACTTAGGCGATCAATTAAAAAAATTAAAATTATAAAAAAAAAGTTTAAAATCCCTTTTTTAGTCATTATGCCTTTTACATAAATCTTTACTAATTTTCCAACAAACAGGACATTTTTCACCTTCGGCCTTGATAGTTTCAACAATAATTTCTTTTGTGTCAGTTTCAATTATTTTTACTGAGGAAGTAATGCATAATTCTGCCAAATCAATTTCTTTTAAATATTTTAAGTCTTCCTTATTTATTTTGATTTTTAAAGTTGCTTCTAAACTTGATCCTATTTCTTTGTTAGCTCTTTTTTCTTCTATGCTTAAATTACAAATATCTCTCATTTTTAAAAGATGATTCCATTTATCATTTAATTTTAGATTTTCGAATTTTTTTGGAAAATCTAAAAATTTTTCTAAATGAATACTTTTCTTTTTTTTTGACACAAGCTGATAAATCTCTTCTGTTGTAAATGACAAAATTGGTGCAAACCATTTTAATAATGAACTTAAAATAATATTTAATAAAAGTAGTGTTGATTTTCTTTTTTCTGAGTCTTTAGGATCACAGTACAATGTATCTTTTCTAATATCAAAATAAAAAGATGAAAGATCAACGGTACAAAAATTCAATAATTCTTTATACAGGTTATGAAAATCATAATTTTTAAAATATTTATTAAAATTTGTGTCTAAATTATAAATTTTATGAAGCATAAACTGTTCTAATTCAGGTAATTTTTTAATTTCTATTTTTTCTAAATTTTCATCTACAAAAGAATCATTCAAATTTCCAAGTAAATATCTGAACGTATTTCTAATTTTTCTATATGACTCTGCGTGTTGATCTAAGATTGAATAATCAATTCTTAAATCTTCAGCATAATTGGACGAGGCTACCCAAATTCTTAGTATATCTGCCCCATATTTTTTTAATATATCCTCTGGAGCAATCACGTTTCCTAAAGATTTTGACATTTTAAGTCCTTTACCATCAACAACAAAACCGTGTGAAAGAATGGACTCAAATGGAGCCCTGTCTCTTGTTCCACAAGACTCAAGTAATGATGAATGAAACCAGCCTCTATGCTGATCTGAACCTTCCAAATACATTGAAGCTGGCCATTTTAAATCTTTTCTTTTTTCTAATACAAAAGAATGAGTTGATCCACTATCAAACCATACCTCTACGATATCGCTAAGCTTTTCAAAATCTTCAGCTTTATATTTTTTTCCTAGAAATTTTTGAGGATCATCTGAAAACCAACAATCAGATCCTTCCTTTTCATAAATTTTTGCAATATTTTCAAAAACATTGTC
>MDSZ01130483.1_pt1 | contig 10386 bp, 9 predicted proteins | sample 811201 | NCBI WGS metagenome assembly MDSZ01 (sample SAMN05326647, study PRJNA326480) | marine metagenome | isolation source: seawater | place: Indian Ocean: North | collected 2010
CTGATAGCCTTCCCGGGATCATCAAAGGTCCAAATGAATGATCCTCTGAGGAGCCTTACTGGCTCCGAGAATTCTGGGGAAGGTATCGTTTGATGGTGTTTTTCCAGGGGGATTCCTGTTACGACCAGCCAAGAATTTGCTCTAGAAAGCTGATAATCATCATATGAACTGAGGTCTGAGACCCTCGCGAAAGCATGTTGCACAGATATTGAGTAGGTATGCATAATCTGTTTGTTTTCTAAAGACCATTTCTCTTCATTTTCTTCTCCTGAGGATTGTCCAATCGGTGCGATCAAGAGCATTACCAGTACTAGGCAGGCGACCCTCACAGACTAACTCGGATAACAAGAGAATATAGCCGTTCGTCTTCGATGCATAGGCAATTCTTCAATTAAATTAAGCGTCCTGAGACGCGATTCTCCAATACATGAATGGGATGATTACCAGGTACATCATCACCCCATACACCCCTGATGGCAAACTTAGAGCTGATAGGCCCCCATCTTCAGCAGTTAAAATTAGCTTACCAACAGCTATCCCTACTGTAGCGTTCTGAATACCGCTCTCAATAGAGACAGTGGTGGCTCTCATGGATTCAAGCCCTAGTAACTTAGCGCTCTGGAATCCAATTGTCAGCATAATTACGTTCAATGCCACAACAGCAGGCCCCAGGGTTCCAATGTTTTCCATAAGCAGATCCCAATTTGTGGCTATTGCAGCCAGTACTATAATTGCGAATAGGACGACCGCTGTTGTGTTGACCCCCTTTTCCATACCATTGGCGATTTCAGGACGAGATCTTCGAAGCCCCATTCCAATGAAGACTGGAACCGTAGTGAGTAGGAACATCTGAATCCCAAGAGTAATTACATCAATTGAAGGAGAGTCTTCTCCCATGAAGTGGTCCATTGAGAAACCTACAATTAGAGGTAAGGTTAGCACGGTAACGACTGAAAATACTGCAGTGTAAGAGATGGAGAGGGCCGTATCTCCCTTAGCCAGCTTTGTTAGGATATTCGAGGTAACCCCTCCGGGACAACAAGCAAGTATCATCAATCCTACGGCTAACTCCCCATCTAGGTCTGCTAGAGTGGCGATTGCGAAGCCAACTGATGGGAGTACTACCATCTGGTTTGCTACTCCTATTCCGAATGCTTTGGGCTCTCTTAATACTAGAGAGAAGTCCTCAACTGTAAGGCCCAATCCAAGTGAGAACATGATGAATGCAAGAGATAACGGAAGAACCACGTCTAGTAGCACATCACTATCTTCCTCCGTCTGTTCTTGGGCCTGTGCTGGTGCTGAGGCCATCACTAACGCAAAAAGAACTGCTATGACAACAATGCCCGGCCTCATGCCCCTCGAGACATTTTCTGCTGTATAACCTGTCCGCTCTACTAACCATCCGAAAAATCCGAAATGGCCTTGCGAACTTCTTCATCGGACATCATTCTCCTCTGGCTCTTTGCGACCTCGAAAAGGTGAGCCACCAAACCATCCTCTACTTCGAAACCATTCCTCTCTAGCCAGTGAATAACATTAGAACGACCGCTCATATGACCTATTCGAATCACCTGCTCGAGACCAAAATCTCCTGCAGGAACTCCAGAATAAACCCTATCAGCCAACCAACTGTCTCCTTTCTTCATCGCCTTGATTACTGCGGATGCATGGACTCCTGTTCCCGTTTCGAATGCATCCTCACCGAAGACTGGATAATTATGCGGAAGCGCCACGTCTACGTATTCGTGGGCCTTATTCATGTATTCATTTAGAGATCTCAAGTCATTCTTGATTACTCCCATCAGACTTAGGTTTACTAGAGTTTGATCCAGTGGAGCATTACCAGCTCTCTCACCCACACCAAGAGCCGTCCCGTGGATAACGTCCGCACCGGCCTCATATGCTGCTAAGTTGTTTGCAACTCCAAGGCCTCTGTCTTGGTGACCGTGCCAGTTTACTTCTATGTCCCTCCTACTTACTCCAGAGTCGGGAATTACTTCCTCTTGGATAAATTGCATCAGCCTCTTTACTCCATTGGGAGTAACGTGACCACAGGTGTCACAGATGCAAATCCTATCTGCACCCAATTCAATAGCCCTAGTATAGACCTCCTTGATTTCATCCGGTTTGCTTCTTGTTGTATCCTCGGTGACAAACATCACGGGAATGTCATTATCTACTGCGTAGGTTACAGCTGCTTCTGCAGTTGAGAGAATTTTTTCCATAGTCCATCCCTCTGCAAATTGTCTGATAGGACTAGTTCCTAGAAATGCACTAGCTTGTATCTTCCTTTCGTGTTTAGCCTGCAGGTCAACTAGAGGTTCAATGTCTGAAACAACAGTCCGAACCGCGCAGCCAGGTCTAATTTGGTAGCTGTTTTCATTCATGTGACTCAGCATTGAATCAATGTGATCAATATGAAAAGGTCCAGCACCTGGTAATCCGAGATCGACCTTTTGAATCCCTAGGCTTTCCATGCAGTCGATCAATTCGATTTTCTGGTCAATGCTTGGGTTTCTAGCACTAGGACTCTGTAAACCGTCTCTCAGAGTTTCATCGTCAAACCATAACTCGTGCGGGTGGTTTGCTTCGTTCCGATTTATAGAATAGTCAAAATCGTTCCAGTCGTAGATCAGGTCTTGCTCTTTCACCGTCCCACCCGTGTGTTCCATGGTTCGCTAGGTGTTTGAAACCATCGGGACTAGCTACTTGTTGAAAGCTCTGATTTTCCAATCATGCCCAAGGAAATAAACACTCCAATCATTGCCCCAATTGTTCCGAAACTAGCCGAAACAAGAACAACGAACATTAGCGCAAGGTAGAGCATTGACACGAAGAAAGAATTCGCTGCGCTAGCAATTCTTCCTGTTTCGTCTGGTTCTTCCGAGACGTCAATTCTCCAAACAGTTGACGCGTACCAGATACTGAGTCCGACCGCATTCCAACCAAGCAGATGGAATGACCAGTCATCTTCACTAATTGTTTCGAAGCAAAATGGAGAAGTGATTGAAAGTAAAACTAACATCAGGCAATAAAACTTCATTTCCAAAATCGTTCGACTAGCCCCCTTTTCATTGGGCATCATGGGAACCCCAACTTCTGCGTACTCCTTGGAGCGGTACAGTGCTAGAGCCCAAAAGTGAGGTGGGGTCCAGAGAAAAATGAGTGCAAACATGAACCATGGGAGAGGACTTCCCAATTCAAGAACTGAATATGTCATAGATTCGGCTGAGTCCATCGAGATACTGAGTCCTTCTTCACTTGCGGCCCAGCCAATTATTGGCGGTGTAGAACCGGCTATTCCGCCAATAACAATGTTCTGAGGTGTGCGGCGCTTCAACCACATGCTGTAGACTAGTACGTAGAATAGGATGCTGAAAGCTGACCAGAAAGCAGCTACTGAGTTAGCTAGAGCAACGAACCAAAAGACCCCAAGAAAAGAAATCACAATTCCAAATATCAGTGCTTGCCCAGAATTCACCTTGCCAGACGGAATCGCCCTTCCAGATGTCCTCTTCATTATCGGATCAATGTCTCGATCATACCACATGTTGATTGAATTGGCACCCCCTGCCGTCAGGAAACCTCCAACAAGCACTATCCCCATTGTTCTAATCGATCCAAATTCTAGGCCTCCTCTCGTCATGTCATGGACAATTATTGAGCAAATTGCAGTAATCTGCAGTAATATTACGACTCGCGGTTTTGTTAGTGAAAGGAAGTCAGAAAGAGTCCCTGCCATCAAATCAACTCATCTTCTGAAACATTGCATCCAATCCAGGCGGTTGCAAGGACAAGGAAGCAAAGCGAAGCCATCATGAGGTGTACTAGGGATAGCAATTCCAAGAACCCTTCCTCTAGATTCCACGAGAGAATATACGTCGCACCAATTACGGAATTAATAGCAAACATAGCTGTGGCGACCCAGATCCAATTCCTTAGAAACGGTTTGGAATCTTTTTGCGAGTCCTTCCAGATTCGAAACGAACTGTAAATCATGGAAATAAAAACAACTCCAACGATCCACCTATGTATCATCTGTGACTGTGAAACAACGTCTTCCAAACCGCTTAGGAAATTCCCATCGCATTGTGGCCAAGAGTCAGGAAAGCCATCTACTCCGCATCCAGCATTTGCTCCAGGGGTAGTCGAAACGAACGTTCCTGAAAACAAGGAAAAAAACACACCCATGGTTAAACTAGCAACAATCAACTCCCATTTCTTCGATAGTTCAGAGTTGAATCTTATCCAATCAGGTAATTTTCCTTCTATTTTGCTTAAGCATAGCCATAGCCAAACCATACTCATTGTGAATGCCAATGCCGAGCTAAGATGAAGTGCAACACTCCAGTGTAAATTGTCCATTTCCACAGTTAGCCACCCAATTGCCCCCTGCCAAATAATTAGAATCACTGTTAGTGTAGAGGCAAATCTAGCTTGAGCACTAGCCTCTTCCTGTTTTCTGAGGGATAACCAGTTTGCTAATACTAGAGGTCCAAGAATTGCTCCAGCAAGCAACCTGTGAGACCATTCAGTAAAGATTTGGAAGGTGGAATATCTATGACCGGAGCCCCGAGAGTCAATCTCGCTGGGATTTTCAGAGTACCATTCTCCTTGCTCTTCAGCCGTTATATCAAAACCCCATGTCCCGAAACATGTTGGCCAATCCGGACATGACTCTCCAGCGTCATAAATTCTAATCAATCCTCCAAGAGCAATTACCACTAGCGTCAATCCTAGTAGCCAAGCCGTCAAAATCCTGGATGCCTTCAGTGGAGTCAACTGCTATCACCCTTTGCGGGGGGCCGTGACGCTTCACTCTTCCTTGAGGTGGGGGTCTATGTCGATTGGGATACGATTTTGCTCGTACTCCAGTGTAGCGATCTTCATCGGATCCAATACGACTTTCTCCTTGGCATCATCAACACCATAGAGCTGAATCAATTCGTCGCTGAATTTCTCCCTAAGCTCATCCTCTGTAACGAATAGTGGGGCACCCATGCTAATCTGAAGCGCCCTTGCACCTATTATTCTGGCCTTTTCGAATCGCGTGTGTGCACGTACTGGCTCAACCATCTGGGCCGGCGACCGGAGACTCCCAAATAAGGTCTATGACTCACAAGGGACTGATGAAGCTAGCACTATGGGGCCTCCACCATCATTGCAACTGCATTTCCCCCCCCTAGGCAAACCGTAACGATTCCTATTTTTCCTCCAGTGCGGTTTAGAGCATTCACCAATGTCATCAGGCATCTTGTTCCTGTGGCACCTAGGGGGTGTCCAATTGAAATTGCCCCGCCATGAGGATTGAACGACTCATTGGGAAAATCAAATGAACTCCTGATTGCGCAAGAAGCCGAGGCAAACGCCTCATTGTGTTCTAGTATGTCAATTTCTTCAATGGTCCTCTCTGTTTTTTGGAGAAGCTTCTGAACTGTGGGGATGGGTGCAGACATCACTCTGCTGGATTCCACTCCCGATGTGGCATAATCTACGACTCTTGCTAAGACAGGCCAACCTTCCCTTTTTGCTGCCTCTTCGGATGCAATCAGGACGGCAGAAGCTCCATCCGAGATTTGACTGGCGTTTCCAGCCGTGACTTGACCGTCCTCTGAGAAAACCGCCCCAAGTCCTGAGAGAACCTCTTCGTTGGTTTCTGGACGAATACCTTCGTCGATAGTGAGCGAACCGACTGGGAAAACCTCTTCATCCATCCATCCTTTTTCCCACGCTTCGTTGGCTAGAACGTGTGAACGAACTGCGAATTTGTCCGATTGCTCTCTGCTAATCCCATGCTCCTCAGCCACCTTTTCGCCAGTTTTGCCCATCGACTCTCCAGAGAATGCATCGCTCAGACCGTCACCTATGAGCACAGACTCCAGAGACTCGAAGGGGACTTCTTGTCCCTTAGCCACGTTCCTAGCAATTTGTGGTGCATTGCTCATCGATTCCATCCCTCCGACGATCACAACTTCTGAGACCCCTGCTCTGATTTCTGTAGCCGCAATCATTGCTGCCTTCAGGCTAGATCCGCACACTTTGTTGATTGTAGTGCAGGGGGTTGTAAACGGAAAACCTGCTCCAATGGCGACTTGACGTGCTGGTGCCTGACCACATCCTGCTTGCAGAACTTGGCCCATATACACTTGATCTACTAATCCCTCGGATGGATCGATTCCTGAACGAACGCAGAGTTCCCTCACCGCCAAAATTCCCAGTTCTACTGCACTGAACTTAGCTAGTGAACCTCGGAACTTTCCTACAGGAGTTCGTGCATAGGCACAGATTACTGGAACGGGCATGCTCTACCCACTGATGACCTAGCCTTCAATGGCACGATGAAAGTGTGACCCCAAAGTTCACGAATCAACAGAATAACCGTAGAATCCTGCATTTATCAGCTCGGGCCTATTTTGTGGTTTTACCAGGATTGTTCTAACCTCCCACAGATCCTTGAAGATTCGATATCTGGCTGTTGCATCCAAGTAGTCCCCTCCACTGGTACCGCCTGTCCCGGTCCTCTTTCCAATAATCCTCTCTACCATGCGTGCATGATCATGCCTCCATTTGGCCATTGATTCTTCCAACTCGACAAACGCGTCAATGAGCTTCCTTGGCCAAGTTAGTAGAGGCAACTCTCGGTATGACTCAATGAAAAGCAGTCCCGCGCGTGCTCGACTCACTTCGCCATCAGGAACCAAGAATGAAATCGCAGAGTCATGCGCCGAGTCGATTCTTTCCTTCATCCGATCTGCTCCCTCACTATCCAAATCGGACATTCTCTCCAAGGCATCTTGACCCATCTTGAGATGTGCCTTCAGATGTCCTTCTACATATTCGCCAACCACATCTCGATCGCCCTTACTATCGAAAGAAGATCCCATTATGGGAGTCCTTTCAATCCACTTCATCAGCGACTCGAATAAGGAGGACTTCTGCATCTGCTCCTCTAGCCGTATTAGTACCTCCTTGTCCTTCCCTCCCCTCTCAGAAAGTTTTCTGAATGTCTTTATCGGATCCATTCCAAACAACCGGTCAGCCGTTTCCAGACCCAGGAGGGCCTCGAACTCGCGCATTTGAAAAGACTCGAATCCGGAGGCAGTGCCAAGGCCATCTCTGAAGGTGAGGAATCCTTGGGGAGTCAGAGTCTCAAGAACCGTCCACTGGTTTGCCATCAGTCGGAAAATCTCGGTAGTCCTCTCTAGGTGGCTTACAGCTCTGGGAATATCGTCCTCGGGTACGGGGATCTGATCCAAAATGACCCTGGTTTCTGAGAGCTCCCTGATGATCTGCTTGAACCACAACTCGAACGTCTGGTGTACGATGATGAAATGCATCTCATCCGCAGAAACCCTTCTGTCATCGCCTTGCAGCTCCAGCAACTCGTGAAGTCTCAGGTAGTCCCCGTAGGTCCAGTTACCTGACTCCCCGTTTCCGCCCATGACCTCCCCTGAGGCAGTCCACTTGAAGCGTTGTCGCCGAATTAGAATCACTATAACGCTCCATTGGATGCGGAGGGTATGCCCGAACCAATAGGATGGCCGGATGACCCCGACTCGCAACATCCTCTTCCTGCAAACTCCTTGTTAATCGAAGACGGACTAGAATTACTTGCTCCTATTGAGATCGATGCTGGAGATCTGTTCGTTGCTGTAGATGAGAATCGGGAATATCTCAGGGAGTGGCTCCCATGGTTGGATGACGTCAATTCGGTGGATGACGAGGTAGCAATGATTCGCCGAACAAGAGAGGACAAGAACTCCGATTGGATTTACCTGATTCGAAGCTTCGGCGAACTTGTAGGTGTGGTCAGCCTGAATTGGGTAGATTGGAACAACAGGAGCTTCGGAGTCGGGTATTGGATTTCCGAGTCCTCATCTGGCAGAGGGATCATTACCAAGGCATGCAGTAGGATTATCGAACACTGCTTCAATGACCTGAGGCTACATCGATCAGTAATCGAAGTAGCAGTGGAGAATCACTCTAGTCGGGCCGTAGCCGAGAGACTGGGTATGCGCCTGGAGGGCATATCAAAGGACCGGGAATGGTTGTACGATCACTTCACTGACTCGGCAATGTATGCAATCACTGCTCCTGAGTGGAAGGCTAAGTCAGGGGTCAATTAGCCCTTTATCCTCTACCGAACAGCCACCCGGGGGTAGGCACGAGAGCACATCCTCTTGAGAGAGTCCTGTCGATTTCGAGATCCTATTCGCGACAGCTTCCTTCTTCTCCCTCCCGGGTGAGATCTTGGCCCACCTTTCGCAAATTTTTGAAATCGTCCTCGGAATCCCAGACAAGGGCATTGGGACTCCATTCACCACTGCAAGACCTATTGCTATCTCAAGCGGGACGTCCTTGTGCCAGCTCCTTTCCCCCCTTACAACGAAAGACCCCCTTGCAAGCGACTCCCCAGTCTCCGTGGTTTTGGAAACCTGGCTGGATCTGGCATGGAACGCAGTGGCTGCTGCCCCCCCACTCCCCCATGCTCTCGACCAGCAAACTGCAATCTGAGCAGCCTCGGAGATAACTGTCTCATCCAATTCGCGTGCGTCTTCCAGACCCTCGCCTAGGGCTTGGGAGATCTGCATAGAAGCCACTCCCTTCGGGATCAGCCCCTCCTTAGTATTGCTCAGAATCAAACCGTCCTTGAGTTTGAGTGAGCATGACGGAGCCCCATGCAGATCGGCGTGGAAGTACAGATCACTTGGGGAGAGATGCTTCCTGACTAGGACATCGTTCCCCTTTGCATCCTTTCCCCCGATTAGCAGGTGGCCGCCAGATAATACTGCCCAACGATACTTCTCGAACCAGAAGCGCCTCGCCCTTTTCCTACCTCTGAGCTTACCCGAAGCCGCTTCCTTGGCAGCCTTCTTCTCTGCAGATCTCCTTGACTTCTCGGTCTTCTCGAGAGCTTCCATAGCCCCCTTAGCCTTGTTCTTCTGAGCTCTCGCCTCCTCGAAGTACCTCTGTGCGTTCTGATGGACAGTCTTTGAAGCCTCCAGCGTCACGCTGGCCCCTGGCTCTCCATCATTGTCAGGCAGGAATGCCACCACTGAATGATTTGCCGGATCCACACTATCAACCCACTCAACTTCATGAGACATGTCTGCGATGTCCTGCCAGCCCCTTTCTTCGACGGCAGTGTTTAGTTGAGTCAGGATGTTATCCACGTGACCCCAATTGTCTTGGATTGACTTTCCTAGCTCCTGGGTAATCACGGCCCTTTGTTTGAATCTCTCAATCGCATTCCTCTGCTGCGAGGCCCTCCTCGACAACTTGGAACTCTCGTCCTCTGCACGCTCTCCGGACTCTACAAGCTTCTCTTCCTCTCTGCGAATGAACGCTGCTGCATCGTGAGACCCGAAGATGTAATCGTAAGCATCTGACAGTCTAGAAGTGGGCTCCCTCATCTTTTCGTCCATTGATGGGAGATCTATTGGGGAGAACTCGATGATTCCAGCCGCTGCTGAGTCTCGGTCCGACTCATTCTCAGCTGCCTTCCAAGCATCCTTGGACTCAGCATCGGATAGCCAGATGTTGCCCCCCTCCCCCTTATCCAAATCAACTAGCATTTTGGAGAGGGCACTCTCGAGGGAAACCCGTTGCTCTTGAGACAGAGAATTGGACGGTGTGTCTCCGTCTATTCCAGCCATTGTGCACAACGCGCTACCATAAAAACCGCCTAGATTCACTCTAGAGGCCAGGGTCCTAATCAGGCCATGATCGCTATCGTCCAGTATCTGGCTCAAAGAACCGATGGAGATGCTCCTAGGATCAACTGCCTCTGGAGGGGGGGAGTAAACAACTCCTTTCTTCAGAGATCGACTTGCATACTTGGCATGAGTTAGGGGCCTGATAATCACTCCGTCCCCATCCAAAAGCAGTACATTACCATCCCTGAATAACTCGATAATCAGACTCAACCTGCCTCCTCCATGCTCGAAGTCCAGACGGATTACTCGATCGAAGCCGAATTGCTCTACTCCCACTAGTCTTGAGTTGTTTAGGTGCTTTCTAAGGATCATAGCAAATTGGGAAGGATGGGTCGGCATCGGCCTATCCCTATTGGAACAGTAGGCCCTCAAACCCCTGACAATGACTAGGTCTGTCGAAGGCACTGCCTTCCTATTCAGCCTGACCACTATCTGTTCGTAGTGCGGCTGGTAAGACTTCCTGACTCTCGCTCCAACCATGTCCGACAACTCCCGCACTATTCGTGCGATTTCGAACGAAGACGACTGTTCGCGCATGTTTCTCGATATCGCCCGGCCCGGCCCCCTTCATCAGGCAATCGATGGAAGAAGTGGCGATTTATTCTATCGAAGAATGGAATTTTTGTATCTCTCGGAGGACGTCTGGCTCATGAGCATACTGGTTTGA
>MDSZ01139091.1_pt1 | contig 10386 bp, 11 predicted proteins | sample 811201 | NCBI WGS metagenome assembly MDSZ01 (sample SAMN05326647, study PRJNA326480) | marine metagenome | isolation source: seawater | place: Indian Ocean: North | collected 2010
AAGAAGTGATGGCAGGAGGAGGGCCAATTCACATGGTAACAAAAGAAGCTTTTCAAGATCCTCACCTAGAAACAGTTGGGTGGGAAAATTTTTTAGGCATGACTGTTGGTCAGGCAGTTGTATGGGCTTCTCAAAACATTGATCCGAAGTATACAAATCCTGAACTTACTACATCTGAACCTTATGTGATGGGATCTCATGCAACTTGTTCTGGAGCATGGGTAAGCGGTCCTGAAGACATTGCTCCACCAGAATATTTTTGGGGATATAATAGAATGACAACTGTAGAGGGCTTATTTGGAGCTGGAGACACCGTAGGTGGAAGCGCACATAAATTTTCGTCAGGATCTTTTACCGAGGGAAGATTAGCTGCTAAAGCTGCAGTTAAGTACATAGAGGACAAGAAAGCTGATAATTTAAAAGTTTCAGACGGTCAATGTAATAAATTAAAAGAAATTATTTATAAACCATTGGATAACTATACAATTGGAAGAAACGAAATTACTGGTGGAACAGTTTCTCCAAGCTATATTTCGCCTATTCAAGGTTTACAAAGACTTCAAAAAATTATGGACGAATATGTTGGCGGTATAACTGCTAATTACATGACAAATGATAACTTGCTTAAAAAAGGTTTAGAGCTTTTAGATTGGCTACAAGAAGACTTAGAAAATGTAGGTGCCGAAGACTACCATCAATTGATGAGAGCTTGGGAACTTAAACATAGAACATTAACATCACAATGTGTTACAGAACACACTCTTTTCAGAGAGGAAACTCGTTGGCCAGGTTATTATTACAGGGGAGATAAACTTAAACTTGATGATGATAATTGGCATTGTTTAACTGTGTCTAGAAGAGACCCTAAGACTGGTAAATTTTCAATGGAAAAAATGCCTGTTTATCATATTGTTGGCGACGAGAAAGAAAAAAAAGCTTCTTAAAATTTCTTTAATGAATTTATTGGAAAAAAGTGATGATGAAATCATTAAATTAGCTAGCCCTATTTGGTCAAATCTAGTTAAATCCTCTAATATTCAAGATTATGGTGGTTTCACCAAAGATTTTTCGTCTCAAATGTTATATGGAGCTAATGAAGTAGAGCTTGGAAAACAGTGGGCAAATAATAAGCTTTTAACAAGTTTGTCAGAAAAACAAGAGGTACTAGGTTGTATCAGAAGAGATAAATTTATCACTGTCTTATACAAACAAAAAAGCAATGTTCTTCCAGGAGAATTCTTAGGAAGACTAGTTTTAGGTATGGAGGGCGACATGGTTAAAGTTTTTGGTGCAACAATTTATTAAGATTGACAACTTTGATTTTCAGGCATAGTTAGAAGTATGTTAGATATTTACCTACCAATAGCCCAAGTTAATGTTGATATCTTTTTACTACTTTTTTTGAGTCTAGCAGTTGGCGTTCTATCAGGCTTATTTGGTGTAGGTGGTGGATTTTTAATGACACCTTTTTTAATTTTTATGGGAATTCCTCCTGTTTATGCGGTACCTAATGAAGTGAATAATATTTTAGCTACATCTGTTTCTGGATCTTTGACCCATTGGTATAAAAATACTCTAGATTATAAAATGGGATTATTAATTGTTTCAGGCGGTGTTGCTGGTACTCTTATAGGGATAACAACTTTTTCTTATTTTTCAGAGATAGGCAAAATAAGTTTAATTATTTCTCTTTTATACATGTACTTATTAGCAATAGTTGGGACACTAATGTTAATTGAAGGCATTAAAGAAAAAAATCGTCAAAATAAAAAGGTTCTAATTAAACAAAAATTACACGATCATAATTGGCTACAAGGACTTCCTTTAAGAATGCGATTTCACAAATCAAAATTATATGAAAGTGCAATCGTTCCAATATTTTTAGGTTTAGTAGTTGGATTTGTCGCTTCAATGATGGGTATCGGAGGTGCTTTTCTAATGGTACCAGCAATGATTTATATAGTGGGCATGCCAGTAAAATTAATACCAGGAACTTCTTTATTTGTTACTATTTTTATTAGCGCAATTGTTACAATACTGCATGCATTTAATTATGGTTCCATTGACTTATTTTTAGTTATACCTTTAATTTTAGGATCTATCATTGGAGTTCAACTAGGTCAAAAACTAGGACAATTTTTAGACAGCACTGAATTAAAATCTTTATTTGCTATGTTATTATTATCAGTTTCAATAGCTATTGGGTATGACTCTTTCTTTAGAGATAAATCTAATATTAACAATGGAAATCAAATTGTTAAAACAGATTTAAATGCTTTAGCAGAATTTACGGTGAAATTTTCTAACGAAGTGCCATTTTTATACGGTGCTTTAGCGATATTACTTGCTATTTCTTTAGGAGCGCTCGCGGCTTTTGCAAGAAAAATTTTAAGCCCGATGATAAGAAAGTTGTTAAATGATTTTAAAAAAAAGGAAGAGCCCAAAAAAGAAGAAATTAAGTTTCCTGAAAAGTAAATTATGCGCTTCTATAAAGTTTTGTCATAACAAATTCTCTATGACCTAGAGCTTCTGCACAAGTGAGCCTTCCATTAGCTACTTTCAACATAACTTTAATCAATTCATCCCCTGCTTGAGATAAATTCATTTCTCTGGAAAGAATTTTTGATACATCACAATCTACATGTTCTTTCATCAACTTAGCTGTCAAAGGATTAGCTGTTAGTTTTACAACTGGTTCGATTGGATTTCCAATAATATTTCCTTGTCCTGTAGGAAATAAATGAATATTAAATCCCCCTGCAGCTTGTAAAGTAACACACTCTGCTGCAGCAGACGATGTATCCATAAAGTAAAGTCCTTTTCCTTTCTTAGGCTCTTCGGCAGGTTCTAGTACATCTATAAATTTAAGGTTTCCAATTTTTTGAAAATTACCAAAAGCTTTTTCCTCAATAGTAGTTAGACCACCAGCAATATTTCCTGCGGTTGGCTGACTTTCAGATAGATCATTAGTTGCTTCTTTAAGAATAAATTCATTATATGAACTCCAGGTTTTCATAAATTTTTCTTTAGCTTCCGGTGTCGCTCCTCGAGCAGCACAAACAGTCTCTGCACCAGTAAGTTCTGATGTTTCTCCAAAACATAAATGAACACCAAAAGGCTCTAATTTTTCCATCAAATTTCCTACAGTAGGATTTGAAGCTAGTCCGGATGTTGTATCTGACTCACCACATTTTACTGATATCCATAAATCACTTAATGGACATTCTTCTCTTTGTTTTTCAGAGGCCCATTGAGAAAATTCTTGAGCTTTTTTTGACGCTTTCATTATTGTGCCAATGTCACCAGTTCTTTCAATATGGAATCCTTCAACGGGTTTGCCAGTTTTTGCTATCTCATCTACAATTCTTTTTGTCCATTTAGGTTCTATTCCTATAACTATAACTGCCGCTACATTTGGATTCTTTCCAGTTCCGATCATAGTTCTGAAATGTAATTCAAGATCTGCTCCAAACTGCAGTCTTCCATATGAATGAGGTAATGCTATCGTACCTTTTATATTATTAGCAACTGCTTCTGCACAAGCGTTAGATATATCATCTACTGGAAGAATAATTACATGGTTTCTAGTTCCTGCACGACCGTTTTCTCTTTTATAACCTAAAAAACTTTTTGGAATTTCCATCAATTTACCATTTTTTCGTTTTTACATTGTGAACATGAACATGTTCACCTTTTTTGATTGATTTGACAACTTTACCAATGTCATGACCATATTTTAATATTGTGTCACCCTCTTTTAGATTTTTAAGTGCAATTTTATGACCCAAAGGCACCTCGTTTTCTGAACTAACTTTGATTGTTTTATCATTCTCCATTATCCAGGCACTACATTCTTGCCCTTTTTTCGTCTTTTCTATTACGACTACTCCAACATTATCTTTTTCGTCGTGAATAATTAGGTCTGGCTGTGACATAAAATATTTAATGGATATAGACTAAATTTTGATATATTGAAAGAGAGTTTTAAAATTTATTTAAGGATTTTCTATGGCTAAAATGACAACAGAAGAAGCTTTTGTAAAAGTTTTACAAATGCATGGAATTGAACATGCTTTTGGAATAATCGGATCAGCTTTTATGCCTATTTCAGATATTTTTCCAGACGCAGGTATTACCTTTTGGGATGTAGCTCACGAAACAAACGGTGGATTAATAGCTGACGGTTATACTAGAGCAACTGGAAAGATGTCTATGGTCATAGCACAAAATGGTCCAGGTATAACTGGCTTAGTAACTCCAATCAAAACAGCATATTGGAATCACACCCCTTTACTTTTAGTTACACCACAAGCAGCAAATAAAACAATGGGTCAGGGAGGGTTTCAAGAAGTAGAACAAATGAATTTATTTAAAGATATGGTCTGTTATCAAGAGGAGGTTAGAGACCCAACAAGAATGGCAGAGGTATTAAATCGAGTTATAGAAAAAGCTATAAGAGGGTCAGCTCCTGCACAGATAAATGTGCCTAGAGACTATTGGACACAAGTAATAGACATAGATTTACCTCCAATAGTAAGATTAGAAAGGCAAGCAGGAGGGACAGAGGCTATTGAAAAAGCTGCAAAGATATTATCAGAAGCTAAATTTCCCGTTATTTTATCTGGTGCTGGAGTTGTAATAGGAGGTGCCATTAATGATTGTGTAAAATTAGCTGAAAAGTTAGATGCCCCTGTTTGTTCTGGATATCAACACAATGACAGTTTTCCTGGTAGTCATCCTTTAGCGGTAGGACCTTTAGGATACAACGGTTCAAAAGCAGCCATGGAACTCATTGCAAAAGCCGATGTAGTCTTAGCACTTGGAACAAGATTAAATCCCTTTTCAACTTTGCCAGGATATGGAATAGATTATTGGCCAAAAGAAGCAAAAATAATTCAAGTTGATATGAATTCTGACAGAATTGGATTGACTAAAAAAGTAACGGTTGGAATTTGTGGAGACGCTAAATTAGTATCACAACAACTATTAAGCAAACTATCATCAAAAGCAGGAAATGTTGACAGACAAAAAAGAAAAGACTTAATACATCAGACAAAGTCAGCATGGTTACAAAAATTATCAAGTCTAGATCATGAAGATGATGATCCCGGCACAGTATGGAATAAGGAAGCCAGAGAAAGAGATAAAGATAGAATGTCACCAAGGCAAGCTTGGAGAGCTATACAAGCTGGAATGCCAAAAGATGTAATTATCTCTAGTGACATCGGAAATAATTGTGCGATTGGAAATGCCTATCCGACATTTGAAAAAGGTAGAAAATATTTAGCACCAGGTTTATTTGGTCCTTGTGGATATGGATTTCCAGCAATATTAGGAGCAAAAATTGGTTGCCCAGATACTCCAGTAATTGGTTTTGCAGGAGACGGAGCGTTTGGAATTAGCATGAATGAAATGAGTTCATGCGCAAGAGAGGAATGGCCTGCAGTTTCTATGGTTATATTTAGAAACTACCAATGGGGTGCTGAAAAAAGAAATACAACGCTTTGGTTTGATAATAATTTTATTGGCACAGAGTTAGATCCAGAATTAAGTTACTCAAAAGTGGCTAATGCTTGTGGATTAAAAGGTGTAACAGTTAGAACTATGGAAGAGACTACTAAAGCAATCAAACAATCTTGTGAGGATCAAAAAAAAGGGATTACTACTTTTATTGAGGTTATTTTAAATCAAGAGTTAGGAGAACCTTTTAGAAGAGATGCAATGAAAAAACCAGTCAAAGTTGCAGGTATTAAAAAAGAAGATATGAAACCTCAGAGGGGTCTTAATTAATTAAACTGATGAAAACAACTAAAGAAGTAAATAAAGGTTTTAGCCTATTAACTTCTTTAAATTCAATAATTGTACAAATTTTACTAGGTATAATTTATTATATTATATTTGTGCCTGTAGGAATTTTTATAAGATTTTTGGGAAAAGACTTACTTAAACTTAAAATTTCTAGTAAGATCAATTCATACTGGATTAAAAGAAAAAAAGATCTAGGTTCAATGAATAAACAATTATAAGTGACATCAATTTTAGGAATATCAGCTTTTTATCATGATAGTGCAGCAGCCCTAATAAAAGATGGAAACATAGTTGCTGCCGCACAAGAAGAGAGATTTTCAAGAGTAAAACACGACCCTAGATACCCTAAAAATGCTATAAATTATGTTCTAAGCGAGTCAAAACTAGACTTAAATAAGGTTGATTACATTGTTTTTTTTGAAAAACCCTTTTTAAAATTTGAAAGATTAATCAAAACTTATCTTGCTTTTGCACCTCGAGGTTTTAAGTCTTTTAGCACCTCAATGCCTATTTGGTTTAAACAAAAATTATTTCAAAAAAAATATTTATTTAATAATTTACAACAACATGATGAAAATTTTAACGATATTGAAAAAATAAAATTTTCAGAACATCATTTTAGTCATGCAGCGAGTGCCTTTTATCCATCTCCCTTTAATGAAGCTATCGTTTTAACTTTGGATGGAGTGGGAGAATGGGCGACAACAACAGTAGCTATCGGTAAAGAAAATAAGTTAAAGATTATACGAGAGATACATTTTCCTCATTCATTGGGATTATTGTATTCAGCTTTTACATTGTATACAGGCTTTAAAGTTAATAGTGGCGAATATAAAGTAATGGGCCTAGCTCCTTATGGAAAACCAAAATACAAAAAATTAATTTTTGATAATTTAATTGATTTAAAAGAGGACGGTTCATTTAAATTAAATATGAATTACTTTGATTATGCAACAGGACTTTCTATGATTAATAAAAAGTTTTCCGAGCTTTTTAAAGAGCCAGCAAGAGATCCACAAAAAAATTTACTTACCCAATTTCATATGGATATTGCCGCTTCTATTCAAGCTGTAACTGAAGAAATAGTTCTCAAAATAACTAAATCATTAGCCAAAGAATATAATATTAAAAATTTATGTTTAGCAGGTGGAGTTGCTTTAAATTGTGTTGCAAATGGAAAAATATTAAAAAATAAAATATTTGAAAATATTTGGGTACAACCAGCATCAGGCGATGCCGGCGGATCTTTAGGTGCTGCTTTAGCTTATTGGTATAAAGAATTAAATAACAAAAGAAATGAATTAAAAGATCAAATGAAAGGTTCCTTTTTAGGCCCAAAGTTTGAAGAGAATTATATTGAAGAAAAATTAAAAAATTTAGGGGCTAATTTTAAGAAACTAAATAAAGATGAAATTATATCTATTTCTGCTAAAGAACTTGCTAATAATAAAACAATCGGCTGGTTTCAAGGACGAATGGAATTTGGACCAAGAGCTTTAGGCTGTAGATCTATTTTAGCAGATCCAAGATCAGATAAAATGCAAAAAGAATTAAATCTTAAGATAAAATTTAGAGAAAGTTTTAGGCCTTTTGCACCTTCTATTTTAAGAGAGGATGTAAACGACTGGTTTGAAATGAATTATGATAGTCCTTACATGTTATTAGTTGCTGAAGTAAAAAAAGAAAAACAAGTCTCTATTTCAGAAAAAGACAAAGACTTATTTGGAATAGATAAATTAAATTTAAAAAGATCGTCTATACCTGCAGTAACCCATGTAGATTACTCTGCTAGAATACAAACTGTGAACAAAGATACGAATTCAAGATATTATGAATTGATAAGTGAATTTAAAAAGATTACTGGTTATCCGATTTTGGTTAATACCTCATTTAATGTCAGAGGCGAACCAATAGTTTGTTCAATTGAAGATGCTTTTAACTGTTTTATGGGAACAAATCTTGATATTTTGGTAATTGAAGATTTTATTTTATTCAAAGATCAGCAAGATAAATCAAAGATCAGGGATTATAAAAATAAATTTGAATTAGATTAATTTAAAATTGTAGCTGGGTCTAATTTTATACCAAACCAATTTAATCTAATATCTAAGTGTGGTCCAGTTGCTCTACCGCTTTGACCTAAAGTACCAACTACTTGACCTTGTTTAATTTTTTGACCTACTTTTACATTTATATCTTTCATATGCATGTAAAGAGTGCTTATACCATGACCATGGTCGAAAATAATAGTTCCTCCAGTAAAATACATATTATTTTCAGCAAGGGTAACCTCTCCATCCATCATTGCCTTAACAGCCGTTCCTTCTGGTGCATGAAAATCTATTCCATAATGAGGTCTTCTTGGTTTACCATTTAAAATTCTCTGGCTACCATAAACTCCTGTTATAATATATTTGTCAATTGGGTAAATAAATTTATTTTTAAAATAATCATAAGCTGTGTTAACTGATCTAGCTTTACCTATTAAAATGTTATCTTTTTTTATTTTTTCGTAAACTTCAGGTGGTGGAGTTACTTGTTTTGGCGGCAAACCATCTATCCTTTGAATTTTATATTTTCTTTTTAAAACTTTTTTTTCGATTATTTTGGTTTTTCCATTTTCTTTGATTGCGATAATAACATTATTTTCTCTATCTCTATCTAGACCAAAAGCAAAATAACCGTCTCTTGAAACTCTAATTTTTTTATCATCAATCTTTACTTCAGAATTTGGTTTTGTTTTTCCCAAAATGAAAGACCCTTGTTTAAATGAACCTTTGAATTCTGCCGCGTTTAAATCAGAAAAAAAAAATGAAACTAATAGTATTACTTTAATTATTTTGCTGTCCATCCACCGTCAACAAGTAAAGAGGTTCCTGTTATCATTGAGGAGGCATCTGATGCCATAAAAACAACTGCTGAAGCAATTTCCGACATTTCCGCGAAACGGCCTAAAGCTATATTACCCAACATATTTTTCTTGAATTGTTTGTCTTTTAAAAATTTTTTTGTCATTGGAGTGACTACGAATGTAGGACAAATCGTATTTACTCTAATGTTAAATGGAGCTAGTTCTAAAGCCATTCCTTTTGTTAGTCCTTCCATTCCAAATTTATTCATGCTGTAAACACTTCTTTTAGGCCCACTTACATGACCCATTTGAGATGACATATTTACAATAGATCCACCTATTTTTTTTCTATTTTTTGTTTTTACCATTTTAAGAGATACTAATTGCGCGACATTGAAAGCAGCAATAGTATTTACTTTTACAAGATATTCCATATTTTATGGTTTTACTTTTAAAAAGTGCTCTGGAATATTTGTACCAGCATTATTTATTAAAATATCAATTTTTTTTTCACTATCTATTACTCCTTTAATTTCATCGTAGTTAGTGACATCACAAACATAAGACTTGCACTTAACTCTGAATTTTTTGACTAATTTAGATACGGAGTCTAAATCTCTACTAGTTCTACTAACTATAATAAGATTAGTACCAGCTTCGGCTAGAGCTAAAGCGCATGCTTTTCCAAGCCCTTTTCCAGCACCAGTTACTAGCGCGGTTTTATTTTTAAGATTATATTTTTTTAAGTACATATTAAACTATCACTTTAAGATCTGTATAAATCAAATCTATTGCTACCGTTAATATAGCAATTAAACCAATCCAAGCAATCCACTTATATTTTTTAATCCATTGAGAGATTAAATTAGCCCCTACAGCCATTATAAATATTGATAAAATTAGTCCAAAAATTAATAAATGGTAATGATGGCCTGCTGCACCCGCAACTCCTAAAACATTATCTAAACTCATAGTGAAATCAGCAAGAAGGACAGTCCAAATTGCTTTTAATAAATTAGTACTATCCACTCGTATATCTTTGTCGCTATTAGAGTTGCTCTTAATTACATCAACATAAAGTTTATAAACTATATAAAGTAGAAGTAATCCTCCAATTAATCTCAAGCCAGTTATTTGCAATAAATAGGCTGTGAACAAAGTTAAGATAATTCTAAGTACTACAGCTCCACCGATACCCCAAAAAATTACTTTTTTTCTTTGCTCAGGAGGAAACCTTGAGGCAACCATTCCAATGATTATTGCATTATCGCCAGCTAAAATAAGATCAATAAAAACAATTTGAGAAAATATAATAATTTGTTCTGACATTTTTATTGCTTCAATATCATGTCTGAGGCCTTTTCAGCAATCATTATAGTTGGTGCATTAGTATTGCCAGAAGTGATATTTGGCATGATTGAAGCATCAATAACTCTTAAATTTTCTAATCCTTTTACTTTTAATTTTTCATCTACAACTGAGTCGTCCCCTTTACCCATTTTACAGGTCCCTACAGGGTGAAAGATTGTCTGAGTATGTTGGCTTCCTGCTTGAACCAATTCCTCATCATCAGTAATATGTATTCCAGGTCTATACTCTTCAGGTTCATATTTTTTAAAAGCTTTAGTTTCTAACATTATTTTTCTTACGATTTTAAGACTTTTGGCAGCAACATCTCTATCATCTTGGGTTGACAAATAATTCATTTTTATTTTTGGATTATCTCT
>MDSZ01237161.1_pt1 | contig 10386 bp, 7 predicted proteins | sample 811201 | NCBI WGS metagenome assembly MDSZ01 (sample SAMN05326647, study PRJNA326480) | marine metagenome | isolation source: seawater | place: Indian Ocean: North | collected 2010
AAATGAGATACAAAAACAAATTAAAGGAATGCCAGGTCAAGAAAAAATGGTACTTGATTATTATCAAAAAAATCCAAGTGCCTCACAAAGCTTAAAGGGTTCTTTATATGAAGAAAAAATAATTGAATTGATTAAATCTAAAATTATTCTTGATGTGAAAGAAATCGACACAAAAGAAGCAGAAAAAATTATTTCTAAGTTTAATAAACCAAATATAGAGAATCAACTATCTCAAAAAACTAAATCTTCAAACAAAGATAAGCCAAAATCAAAAAAAATTAGTAAAAAGTAATCAATAGTTGTATAAAATATCTATGAGTCGCGATTTAGAAGAAAAAATGAACAGCTTAATACCTATGGTGGTTGAACAAACAAGCAAAGGTGAAAGAGCTTACGATATATTTTCAAGACTTTTAAAAGAGAGAATAGTCTTTTTAGTTGGACCTGTTAATGATAATATTGCTTCATTAGTAACTGCACAATTACTTTTTTTAGAATCTGAAAATCCAAATAAAGAAATAAACTTTTATATTAATAGCCCTGGCGGCCTTGTAACAGCCGGCTTAGGTATTTATGATACTATGCAATACATTAATTCTCCAGTATCAACTTTATGTATAGGACAAGCTTCATCAATGGGATCTTTCTTATTAGCTGCTGGTGAAAAAGGTAAAAGATACTCTTTACCAAATTCTAGAATAATGGTTCATCAACCATCTGCAGGTTTTCAGGGACAGGCAACAGATATTCAAATTCATGCTAAAGAAATTTTATCTCTTAAAGAGCGATTGAATAAGATATATTCAAAACATACTGGTAAGTCTGTCGATGAAATCTCAGAAGCTTTGGAAAGAGATAATTTTATGACCGCCGATGAAGCAAAAAAATTTGGCTTAATTGACTCGGTTGTGGAAAAAAGAAAATAAAACACAATATATAGCTCTACTTACAACTTGAGCTTGATATGAATTAATTAGATAAATATATTATATTTATTGATTCGAAATGACTGAAAAAAATAATAAAAATATTCTTTACTGCTCTTTTTGTGGAAAAAGCCAACACGAAGTCAGAAAATTAATTGCTGGGCCAACAGTATTTATTTGCGATGAGTGTGTCGAACTTTGCATGGATATTATTAAAGAGGAGAGCAAAAGCTCTCTAGTTAAACATCAGGATGGAGTGCCATCTCCAAAAGAAATATGCAATGTGCTTGATGATTATGTTATAGGTCAAAAATTAGCTAAAGAAATTTTATCAGTCGCTGTACATAATCACTACAAAAGACTTAATCATGAAGTAAAAAACAATAAAGATGTTGAGCTTTCAAAATCTAATATTTTATTAGTAGGTCCGACAGGTTGCGGAAAAACTTTACTAGCTCAAACTTTAGCTAGAATTTTAGATGTCCCATTCACTATGGCTGACGCAACAACACTTACTGAGGCTGGCTACGTTGGTGAAGATGTTGAAAATATTATTTTAAAACTTTTACAGGCAGCAGACTACAATGTTGAAAAAGCTCAAAGAGGAATAGTTTATATTGATGAAGTTGATAAAATAAGCAGAAAATCTGAAAATCCATCTATAACTAGAGATGTCTCTGGTGAAGGAGTTCAACAAGCCTTGTTAAAAATTATGGAGGGAACAGTGGCAAGTGTTCCACCACAAGGAGGAAGGAAACACCCTCAACAAGAATTTTTACAAGTAGATACTACAAATATTTTATTTATATGTGGAGGAGCTTTTGCTGGTTTAGATAAATTAATAGATAATAGAGGAAAAGGGAGCTCTATAGGTTTTGGTGCTAAGGTAAAAGATTACAAACAACAGCCACTTTCAGAGACAATGAAACTTTTAGAACCAGAAGATCTAATTAAATATGGGTTGATCCCAGAGTTTATTGGAAGAATGCCTATAATTGCAACTTTAGATGATTTAGATCAAAAATCGTTAGTTAAGATATTAAAAGAACCTAAAAACTCATTGATAAAACAATATCAAAGATTATTTGAATTTGAAAATGTTGTTTTAGAATTTAACGAAGATGCTATTAATGCTATTGCAAAAAAAGCTATATCAAAAAAAACTGGTGCGAGAGGATTAAGATCGATCTTAGAGAATATACTACTTAAAACCATGTTTGAATTACCGGATATGGAAAACGTTGTAAAAGTAACTGTTGATAGTTCTTCAGCAGAAGGGCTATCAGAGCCCATTGTCACATACGGTAAAAAGCCATCAACATCTGTTGCTTAATAAGAAATTGTTCCTTGAAATTAATTATTTAATAGTCATATTAGTAATATGAAAACATCATATCTAAAGGCGCTTCTACCCTTAAGAGATATAGTTATTTTTCCATCTATGGTAGTTCCTTTATTTGTTGGAAGAGAAAAATCTATCAAAGCTTTGCAAGAAGTAATGAAGTCTGACAAATCAATCGTACTAGTTACACAAAAAAATTCTGAGATAGATGATCCAAGCAGCAAAGACTTATATCAGTATGGATGTATGAGCAAAATTTTGCAACTTTTAAAATTACCGGATGGAACTGTAAAAGTTTTAGTTGAAGGTGAAAAAAGAGTAAGAATTATAAAGCACAGTAACAACAACAATTTTCTAACCTGTGAGGTAGAAACTGTTGATGATGAAAACGTAACAAAAGAGTCAGATCAATTTGCAATTGGGTTAGTAAAAAAATTTGAAAGACTGCAAGTTTTAAGTAAAAAAGATTTTAATGACTCTGCAAATAGCCTTAGAAATTTAAAAGACGCTAGTCAGATTGCCAACAACATTTCCTCAAATCTAAATATTCAAATTTTTGAAAAGCAAGAATTACTTGAGATTACGGATTTAAAGAAAAGATTGGAGAAAATACATTCTTTTATTGAAAAAGAAACTAGTGTTCTTTCAGTTGAAAAAAAAATTAGGGGAAGGGTGAAAAATCAAATGGAGAAAACCCAAAGAGAATATTACCTTAATGAGCAATTAAAAGCTATTCAGAAAGAATTAGGAGAAATTGATGAGGGTAAAGATGAACTTACATCTATTTCAAAAGCTATTAACGATGCAAAAATGCCTAAATTAGCTAAAGAGAAATGTTTATCTGAATTAAAAAAACTTAAATCAATGAGCCCAATGTCAGCCGAGGCCACAGTGGTAAGAAATTACTTAGATTGGATGACCGAATTACCTTGGTCAAACAAATCCAAAATCAATACAGATTTAAAAAATGCACAAAAAATTTTAGACGAGGACCATTATGGTCTAGAGAAAGTAAAGGAGAGAATAATTGAATTTCTAGCCGTTCAAAAAAGAATACAAAAAATGAAAGGTCCTATTTTATGTTTAGTTGGACCACCTGGAGTTGGAAAAACCTCCTTAGGTAAATCAATAGCTAAAGCCACAAATAGAAAGTTCATTAGAATTTCTCTTGGTGGAATAAGAGATGAGGCTGAAATTAGAGGACACAGACGAACTTATATTGGTTCACTGCCAGGTAAGATAATTCAAATGATGAAAAAAGCTGGAACTAAAAATCCTCTATTTCTTCTTGACGAAATAGATAAAGTTGGCAATGACTACAGAGGAGATCCCTCATCTGCTTTACTTGAGGCGTTAGATCCAGAGCAAAATAAAGAGTTTAATGATCATTATCTTGAGGTCGATTATGATCTATCAGACGTTATGTTTGTTACTACCGCTAACACATTAAATATTCTACCTCCATTGTTAGATAGGATGGAGGTAATTAGATTGTCAGGCTACACCGAAGATGAAAAAGTAAATATATCTCAAAAGTTTTTAATACCCAACCAAAGTAAAAATAATGGATTAGAAAAAGATGAATGGAAAATTAATGAGGATATAAATAGAAAAATAATAAGACACTATACAAGAGAGTCAGGTGTTAGAAATTTAGAAAGAGAAATTTCAAAAATCGCTCGAAAATTGGTTAAAAAAATCGATAACAATGAAAATGTAAACAATCCAATAACTGATAAAGATTTAAAAGACTTACTAGGTGTTCAAAAATTTAAATATGGAGAAATTGAAGAAGAAAATAGAGTAGGTGTAGTTACAGGACTTGCTTGGACTGAGGTTGGGGGAGAAATTTTGAAAATAGAATCTGCAATAATGCCTGGTAAAGGAAAAATGCAAATTACTGGAAAACTAGGTGATGTAATGCAAGAGTCCGTCAAAGCGGCTAAATCTTATATAAGATCTAAAAGCTTAGACTATGGTATTATCCCTCCTGTATTTGATAAAAAGGATTTTCATATTCATGTTCCAGAAGGAGCGACTCCTAAAGATGGTCCATCTGCAGGTGTAGGCATGGTGACGTCAATAATTTCAGCTATAACTGAAATTCCAGTTAATAAAAATGTGGCAATGACTGGAGAAATTACTCTCAGAGGTCTCGTGTTGCCTATCGGAGGACTAAAAGAGAAGCTTTTAGCTGCTCATAGAGCTGGCATAAAGAAAGTTCTAATACCTGAGGAAAATAAAAAAGACTTAATTGAAGTTCCAAAAACTATATTAGAGTCTATGGAGATTATAACAGTCAAAAATGTGGATGAAGTCCTTAAAGTTGCTCTGACAAAACCTTTAAAAAGGGTGGAGTGGGTTGAAGTTGATCAGATTTCAAATAAAGAAAAATCAAAAGAAGAACTTAGCACACATTAATTAATTATTTAATCTATCCATATTTTAAATTTATCATAATTTTTTTTTACATATTCAGGCATAACATCTAGATCAACTTTTTTTAAAGACTTTGAAACTCTCCATTTATTCATATTTTTTTTGTCCGCCCCGTGGTCGTACATAACTTTTTTATTTTTAATCATATTTTTAATATCTAATAAACTCATTCCACTATGCTCGTATTCTAAATGGTGAAGAAAATTTTTCATTTTATGATCAATTTTTTCAGGTGATTTAATATTTGTAAAATGCCACCCACCTGACTCAACAAAGCTAATATCATTAAATTTTTTTTTAGAGAAAAGGGTATCTAATCTCCACCTTGAATATTTTTTTGGTTTTACATTTCTTAGCCATTGAGGGTTTTCCAAGTCCTTTATTTTACAAATTCTACTCCCCATCCATTCAAAATCTGGGTATTCAAGATTTAACTTGTAGTAGTACATTTTTTGTTTAAAAATTGTTATCTTACTTTTGAATCTAAATTTTTTTAGATTTGGTATTTCGTCAAGATCATTTATTAAAACTAAATCTTCTTCTGAGAAATTCCTAAGATATTTTAAACAGTAATTTCTTTGAAAATTTTCTCTTATTAATGCATTATCTAAAATTTTTGAATTTTTGACATTTTGTGTATCATCGATGTGTATTTTTTTCAAATTTTGTGGTTGATTTTCTGCGACTATATAAATAATTTTATCTTTATATTGACTGAAATTATTAATATTAAAATTTAATTTTTTTTCTAAACCATTGTGATTAAATTTTGCTTCACAAACTATAAATTTATAAACATATTTTGATAAGGTATTTAGGCGAATATCAAGTAACATGTCCTCATCAAAGTACATAAAACAGTCAACTATATTCATAAATTTAAATAACTTTATTACTAAACCAATCTTTATATTTTTCTTTATTCTGTTTTACATAATCAGGTAATTCGGAAATGTTAGCTCTAACTAAATCTTTTTTACCTGACCATTTATCTTGCCTCATATCAGCCTTATAATCATATATAGCTTTATTTTCTCGTATCATCTTTTCAATGTCTTTAATATTTAAACCGCTTTCAAGAAATTCAACGTGATGTCCAAAATTTTTTAATTTCAATTCTAATTGTTCAGGGGTCTTAAAATTTGTAAAATGCCATCCTCCGTCGTTGATAAATTTTATATTATTATATTTCATTTTATTAAACAAAATATCTAATCTCCAAAGTGGATATTTTCTATCCTTAACATCTCTTAGCCATTGAGGATTTAAAAGATTTTTTTTTAACGTTGCTTTAGTACCTACCCAAGATTTATTTGGATAATAAAGATCAAACTTATAATAAAAAATTTTCTGTTTAAAAAAAATTATTTTTTTATCGATTTCTTTATTGAGGTTTTCTAATTTAGGTATTTCATCAATATCACTAATCAAAATTAAATCATTTTGGTCTGCATCTTTCAATCCATCTAATATTCTATTTCTTTGGTTATGTTCTATCTTTAATGTGTTATCAATTTTTCGGTTTGATTTTTGATCTAAAGAAATTTCTTCTAAATTAAAAAGATCTGAAGGTAATTTATCAACTAAAATATATCTAATTTTATTTTTGAATTTTTTATATTTATCTATTTTAAAATTCTGTTTTTTCTTTTTACCACTATGCATATAAAGATTTTCTACAATTACAAAATAATCAACAAATTTATTTAAAACGTTTAATCTCAGATCAAGCATTAAATCTTCATCAAAGAATTGAAAACAATCGTAAATTTTCATTTATTTTTTTGTAAATGTAGCTAAGCCTATTTTTTTATCTTTAATTTGGGAAGACGATGCATGAAGATGAGACCTATCAAATACAAACATCGTACCAACACGCCATTCATAAATATGTTCTACCTCTAGCCCTGTCAAATTTTCAATATTTTCATGAGCTAAATATTTTTTGTGAATTTCTTTGTCAAATTTTTTTTTACCAAATAATTGAAGATGCATGTTTGAACGTTTATTCTGTCCATAACTTAAATTTTTTTTATTTAATTCATTTTCATCAGAAGTAAAATTAGTAGACTCTTTATAAAACTTATTTTTGAAAATAACTGTGCTGCCGAAAGGAGTAAGAGGTATTAATACTTGTTTATATATTTGACTATTCTCATCAAATCCAGCATCTACATGCAATCCAATTGGAGCATAGCTTTCTTGAAATAAACCTAAAATTTCGTTATTATTCTCATCAACTAAGTTATCCATATTAAATTCACCTAATATTTCATAAAGTTTTTTATAATACCATTCGTCTAGATTTTTATTGAAGTTTTTTATCCATCTTTTTTTCTTAACATTTTGTTTTTTATTATGAACAGTTAAAGGCAGAGAATTGTATAAGTTAAGTAACTCCTCAATTTTTTTACGTGAGATAAAATCTTCAATTACTTTCGGAGGACTTTCGGTTTTTTTAATTTTATCTATTTTTTTATCAATCATTATAAAAATCTTACATTTTCCTTAATATTTTCAAGATCAATATTATTTTTTTCTATATACAATTTCATGTTATTAATTTAATTATTCAAAATAATCAAATTAATAAGAGCGCTTTAGTAATTTTTACATGAGAAAAAAAATCGTAATCACTGGTGGTTTAGGTTACATTGGATCTGAATTATGTAAACTTTATTCTGGTGTAAGTTGGCACCATGCAATTAAGGTAGTTGATAATAGATTTATCTCGGAAAGAGTAAATCAGTTAAGAAGCTGGAATATTGATTTTATTCATGGAGATATTCTAGATCAAGAATTAGTAAAAAAACATTTTAAAGACGCTGACATAGTTCACCATTTAGCTGGAGTAACTGATGTGCCAAGAACAAAATCTGAGTCCAATGAAGAGAAGGATAACAAAATTAGATTAGTTGCTGAACAAGGTACAAAAAATATTTTAAATGCCATAAGTGACAAATGTAAAATCATTTTTCCTTCGACTCATGTTGTTTATGAGGGTATTGATAATGTTAGGACTAATATTAAAGATGATGAGTCTTTAAAACCAGTTTTGTCTTATTCTTCTTCAAAAGCTTTTAATGAACAACAACTTAAAGAGTCTGGAAAAAATTATATAATTTTAAGACTTGGATCAGTTTATGGCTATTCAAATGATTCTATGAGAATAGATATAATGCCAAATTTATTTTCAAAAATTGCGTCTCAGAATGGAACACTCAAATTATTTGCAGGCGGCAGGCAAATTAAAAGCCTTGTTCCTCTTACTGACGTCGCACGTTGTTTCAAGTTTATGGAGGAGGAAAATAAATTTAACTTTGAGGTATTTAATCTCACTAAAGATACAACTACAGTAAAAGAAGTAGCAGAAATTTGTAAAAAATTTAATCCAAAAATAAAACTAGTAGAAACAAATGATGAAATTCCAAATCTCGGTTTTTCATTATCTAATGAAAAACTAAAAAGAACAGGATTTAAATTTTTGTACAATTTAAATCAAAATATCGGTGAAATGATAGAAAAATGGTCTAAGAAAAAATTTATTGAGGACTTAGAATATGTCAATGATGGAGAAAATCTTTTTGTTGATGGCAGGGGTAAAATTAGTAACCATGAACTTACTGAACCAATAAATTTAATAGGACTAATTAACTCGAAAAAAGGAACCATAAGAGCGAATCATTATCATCCTCAACAAGAACAAAAATGTTTATTTACTGAAGGGCAAATTATAGAAGTATTTCAAGATATAATTAATCCTGGTGCTCCTAAAATCACACAAGTTGTTAATGCCGGACAACTTTCAGTAATTAAACCAAATGTTGCCCACGCTATGGTTTTTACTAAGGACACTACTTTTTTAAATTTAGTAAGAGGAGAAAGAGATCATGAAAATTATGGTATCACTCACACAATAAAACGAGTTTTCGTTAATGACGAAGAAAAAGATATGCTCCTCAAAAATTATAAATTCGAGTGTAGATCATGTGGAAATAAAAATTTAAAGAGAGTAATATCATTAGGTTATCAGCCACTTGCTAATAATCTATTAAATAAACTCAACGAGAAATGTGATCTATATCCTCTTGAGGTTAACTTTTGTGAAAAATGTTATAACTGTCAATTATCTGTGTCCGTTGATCCAAAAAAAATGTTTTCAAAATATCTTTATACCTCCTCTACATCTAAGGTTTTTAGAGAACATTTTATAAATGCTGCAAAAAAATATTGCAAAGAGCTTAAACTCAACAAAAAAAAATCTTATATTATTGATATAGGAAGTAACGATGGTATAGCTTTAAAACCTTTTTTAGATTTAGGATTTAAGAAAATTTTAGGTGTAGAGCCTGCAAAAAATTTAGCACAACTTGCAAATAAAAAAAAGATTAAAACATTTCACGGATTCCTTGAAAAGAGAAATTTAAAAAAAATTAAAAAAAATGCAGATCTTATTTTAGCATCTAATGTTTTTGCACATTCAGATAGATTAAAAGAGATGGCAGAATGCATGTTTAAGCTATTGAGTAAGAAAGGCACAATAGTTATCGAGGTTCAATATTTAGTGAATACTTTAAAAGATTTAACTTTTGATAATATCTATCATGAACACTACAATTATTGGTCATTAACATCATTGGTTAATTTTTTTAATCAATTTAATGCAATTGTTTTTGATGTAGAAAAGATTAACACCCATGGAGGATCGATTAGAGTTTTTATAAAAAAAGATAAAAAATTCAAGATTAAAGGTAGTGTAAAAAAAATGTTAATGGAGGAGGAAAAATTTGGCATAAAAAAATTTAATACATATCAAGAATTTGCAAAAAAAGTTTATAAAATTAAAGAAAATGTAAGAAAAAATATAAAAAAATTAAAAGAACATAATAAATTATTGATCGGCTATGGCGCGCCAGCAAAAGCAACGACTGCCCTTAATTTTTTTGGAATAACAAATCAAATTGATTTTATAGTTGAAGATAATAAATTGAAACATAATAAGTTTATTCCTGGAATAAAAATCCCAATTAAAAGCAAAAAATATATTAAAAATAATAAGAACACTTTAGTAGTTTTAGCTTGGAATTTTTTTGATGATATTAAAAAAAATAATTCTGAACTCTCTGAAAATTTTATAAATATTAAGGATTTAGAGACTAATAAACTGTAATAAGATTTTTCCAAATTTCAAAAATATTTCTTATACTTTCAAAGAAATAATTTAGATAATATTCAGAATTTGGGATTTTTGAAATTATAAACCCTTGCGAAAAATATAAAATACGTGATAAAGCTATAACAAAAAAAATAAATACTATTAGTGAATTATAAAATCCAAAAGAAACTTTCCCTTTTACCTGTTTACTAATTTTTTTTTCTGGTTGTGCTTCGTTAATATTGATACCATGTTTTTTTGCTAGATATTCAGGTGAGTACAAACTGATTTCTCTTGGTTTTTTTGAAGCATTCCTTTTTACTTTTTTCGGTTTTTCTATTTTTTGTTTAATTGGCTGAGGTTTTGAAACTATCTTTTTTGCACGAGGAATTGATTGAGTTTTTTTAACTTCACCGACAGGGTATTGTCTCCATTTATTTCCACACGAGCCACATTGCACCATTCTTCCAGATGCAGTTATTGCGCTATCAGGGACAACAAATTTTTTACCGCATGAATTACAA
>MDSZ01158346.1_pt1 | contig 10384 bp, 5 predicted proteins | sample 811201 | NCBI WGS metagenome assembly MDSZ01 (sample SAMN05326647, study PRJNA326480) | marine metagenome | isolation source: seawater | place: Indian Ocean: North | collected 2010
AATACTCAAACATTTTTAAAGTCCTACAATATCTTTATATTAAGATATTTTTATTTAGGGCATACCGAATGGGTTCTGCTCTGAGAAGTCAATAATAGCATCAGCTTCTGTTTCTATATTAATATTATCAGTAAATCCATCATCAGCAGGTTGTGCATCAATTATTCTTAATTCATGTGATGCTCCGGAAGTAGATCCAACAATATTTTCTCCACGGGTAAATTCTCCATTCACCGTTCCTACCTCAAGTACATTTGTTGTAGAATTCCAAGTTCTAACTCTTGCAGTTGTTCCACTTAAAGATCCTGTTACTATTTCATTGAATTGGAAGGTTCCAACTCCAACACTTCCAGACGCTGCGACAGTCATCGTAGGAGCAACAGAATATCCAACACCAGCATTTGTTAAGAAGATATTTGAAATTGTTCCAGCAGCACTTACAACTGCGGTTGCCGCGGCAGACACAGTTGTGACACCAGATTTAAACACTTCATTAGTGAATGTGATTGTGGGAGGAATTGTGTATCCCGAACCACCGTTTGTAATGGTAACAATTCCAACAACACCATCACCAATTGTCGCTGTTGCAGCAGCACCTGTTCCACCAGATCCACCACCTGTAAATCTAACACCTGGTGCTACAGTATATCCAGCACCAGAATTTGCTACATCAACTCTCTGAACAGATTGATCCCTTGGGTTAGCATTTAAATTACATACATTTATGCCACCAATCATAGTGGCAATACCAGTTGCTGTAACTCCCCCCGAAGAAGGTGCTGCAGAAACAACTACGGTTGGTACACTGCTATATCCACCACCTCTGTTTGTTACTGTAAATTGTCTTACACCACCATCAAGTATAGCAACAGTTGCAGTTGCTGTTACTGCGGCACCAACCAAAGTAAGAGTTTGTGTTGGACCTTGAATTACATTAACACCATCAACTGTAAGACCATCAGTTTCATCACCAATAATATTATCATCAATATCATCCACACCAGTCGCAATGACCTCATCCTGCATTCTGAAGAGTTCGCAAGTGAGTTCATATACATAAAGATTTTGAAGTTGATAGTATGGTTTTGCATACTCAACATCTTTTATTTCATAAATTCTATCATCTAACGGAAACCATATGAGATCTCCACCTTTTGGTCTGGTTGATAATTTAATATTATCTTCATTCTGAATCAAGGGAGTAATATAACTTTCAAATCTTTCCCTTGAAATTACAAGTCTTATTTCATCTTTGGATTCTATTCCAAATTTTGAAAGAATAGTTCCAGCACCAGAGTATTGATCGTAGTTATCGACATATGCCTCAAGGGGAAGAGCCATGTCAAAAGTTGATTGAACAACTTCTCTTATAATACTATTTTCAGAAACAAATTTTCTAGGTAGATAAAAAGTTTCTACCCCATACATTCTCAATTGCTCATTAATTAAATCCTGAACAAGATTTTGTTCACCCTGAGTGCCTTGAGTAAAGAATGGATTTAACATGACATCAACCTATCATATCGTATGGGGGAAGTTCGTAGGTATTAGACATCTGCTCTCTAATCACTTCCAAATCTTTTTGAGCATCGTCATAAATTTGACGACCATTTAACTCAATCCCACCAGGCAATTTGACACCTTGGAATTTAATTAAGTTCTGACCCCATTGTCTTTTAATGAGTGCAGTTACATATCTCTTCAAGAATGAATCATTCCAAACTCTTGAATATGAACTTGGATCCAATAAACGATAACAATCAATGATAAGATAATCATCTGCAGTAGCAGATCCCCAATCAAAATCTAGATATAATCTATCTTGTCTTTGATTAAATCTAATAAACTTATCAGTACTCAATGCAAAATCAATATCTTCAAGATATCTTTTAGTCATTGCATAAGTCAATATTTCAGTTGATCCCCAATAGTAAATATCATTTAAAAACAATTGATATTTGACACTGAACATATTATTAGTTACAGTGTTTGATCCGTCAAATTTAAATACTTTTGTTATCCCAGTAATCTCCGGTGGAACTTGAAGATAATTACTATTCTCTTCAAATGAAAAAGTTACCTCGGATCCATCAATAGTAGAGGTTGCAGTCGAAGTTGTAATTCCTGCAGCATTATTACTACCTCCTCTTGCTCTTCCCCTATCAATATCTTCTTGAGTTATTTTATATTTTAAAAATGTCTGAGTTACCCCATCAAAGTGTCTCTCTTGAAAATACTGTAAAGCATCATCAACCAGATCATCTATTTGCTCATCGGCAACATTAATCTCAAGCACTGGTGCTCCCAGTTGCCTTTTACAATAATTAATTAAATCCGTCCTACTTGCTGGTTGTGCCATTTATTCCACAAGTTTCCCTACTGTATTTAGGGTATTATTCTGCTGGTAATCCTATTACAGCAATAGTTTCTTGCTGTTTATAATATAACTTACAAAATGCCTTTGCAATACTTTTTAACTCATCCTTATCTTCACATTCATCAATCTGAGATGCAAGTTTTGTATATGCAAAACTTTTTGAAAGATTTGTTAAAACAATATCATTTGGATCCATTTAGTAACTCCTTTAGTAATGACTTGATCTCATTTAATTCACTCTTTACATTAGCAAGATCTTCTTCCATTGTCTGTACTTTTTGATTCTTTTCGGTTTTCACATCACGTCTTGAAAGATACTGTGTGTATTCCAAAGTATTTACATTAATAATTGCGTTGGTTTCGGGATCTCTTGCGAGATCCTTATTTCCTTTCATTTCATAAAATTCCATATTATGCTAAAGCAATAACTCTGAGTTCTTTCAATCTTGGTACAAAACACTGACTATTAGATGTTAAATCTAATTTGATTCTATAAGTTCTAAACGATGGTAGTCTATTAATTGTAAATGTATATTCCTTATAATCAAGTGCATGACTATCAAATGCGAGAGTGTTTGATTTAGTTATAAAGGAATCAGATTCTCCATTATTGTTTTCAGGTGCAATAACTTCTCCTATTTTATTCAAATTTCCATATCCAGGGAAAGGAGTAAACACAGGATTTAATCCTGGTTTATTATTAGTTGCAAAAAATGCTCTAATGTCAGAACCTTCATTAATATGAGCAGCAACTATAACTTTAATAGATGATGCTGGATTTTCAAGAACAATTTCTTTGGATAGATATTGGAATGCTGTAGGATCTTCTAAATCACTATTTACTCTAGGATCTGTTGCATAATTTGAGATAACATTATTGACTCTATTTGAAGTAAGAATAGCATTCACTCTCTGAGAATCAATAACAGGACTAATACGAGTGTCTGTTGTATTGAGGAAAAGTCTCATCTGCATTGACTTGCCACCAACAATGGTCGCAAGTTGCTCGTCTTCATTCACCTTAGATGCAATCATTCTTGGAGTATCAAAATAATTTTTTTGATTAATAGTAATATCTTGGAACCCAGCATCTCTAAATGGTCTTTCAGTTCCACTGAAACTTTGAGATGTAGTTGTTCTAAGTTCAGCAGTAATGTTAGTTCCGGGAACAGTTACGTTTTGAACTTGAGGAGTAATGATCTCAAAAGGCATGTTTTGAGATGCCCTAACTACAGATCCTCCAGTAGATCTATCACCAGTTATGTAAAGTTTGGGGAATCCAACATCAGTGCTCCTGTCAGTTCCTGTTGTTGCACTAGTATCAATTTTAACCTGATAACTATCAAATGTGAACGGATCAAGTTTAGTAACTTCACTTAATGAGTGAGTTCTATTTATTCTATTGAGATTAATTCCACCAAGTTCATACTTATAAACGGGAGTACCAACTGGATATGTTTTTGGATTAGTCCCTCTTACAATATCTCCTCCAATACTGTTTCCAGAAACATTAGTATATTCAATAATTTCATCTCCAATTAAAAGATATCCTGTATTAGTAGTTCCAACTCCAACATTTTCAAAAGTTGAGAATGTTGTTGCACTACCAACAGCAATTTGACTTGTAGAAGTAGAAGAATACTCTGCAGTTAATTTTGTTGGTTTGACATCAGGAAGAACACCAGATATACTTACCGAATTATTAGAGAAATACATTCCATGATTCTGGTGATTGACTTTGAAGTGCAATCCATCACTATCTGTAATAATGTTTGAAATTTGAACATCTCCACCAGTTCCAAGTCCTGTAGCACCAGAAGAATTGAGTTCAGTTGAAATACCAGAACTATTGAAGAAGAATAATGTTTTTGCTGCTCCAACAACAAACTCACCTTGAACATTATTTAAAATAAGTTCGTTAGTGTGCCCAATTCCAGCAATTGTAAGTCTTGCATTTCTACCAACAGATGCTGCTCCAATCGTATCAATTCCTACAACATCACCAACTTGATATCCAAAACCACCATTATTATTAATAGTAGCACCAGAAGCGACAATACTACCATTTCTGACAGTGATGTCTGCGGTTGCTCCTCTTCCATGACCAGTTAAGGTTACAAGATTAACTCCAGTAAATGTGTAACCACTATCACCAGGAGTGTATCCAAGACCAGCATTACTAATTGAAAGGTTTCCTACAGCAGATCCTGCGGTCCCTACAAGGTCTCCCGTTGCATTTGTTGTTGCCTGGAAGAATGTATTGCCAAATTCATACGAATCAGCAACGGTGGTTCCAAGACCAACTCTAATCGATCTAGATTCAAGAACAATGGGATTAGCAGTGAGTTTTGCAATTTGTGCATTTCCTCTTGTAAGTTCTGGACTATAGAATTCAACAGAACCATTTTCAATAAAGTCTGCCCTATAAAGAGTGAATTTAAGATCTTCCCATTGACTTGGTTCCCAAGTAGAAGCATTCTGCGACTTAAACAGAGAACCGAGATATGGTTGGTTAGAAATAAATGTATCAGTCAAAAGATCGTTTTCACCGATCCTAGAAATGTAAACACTATACTTAGTAGAATTTGATAATAAACATACTGAATAATCAGTGTTACCTTCACAATACACAGGTGCCTTAAATTTAATATTGGTTGCAACCGACCCATCAGCCGATGTTTGAATATCATTAGGATCTAAAACAACTTCAGAGAAAGGAAGAACTCTTGTAGTTGGTGATCCATTTTCCATGGTTCTTAACTGGAAAATGACAGGAATGTCCATGTCATCTTTAGATCTAAAGAAGACATCACAACTGGTGAGAAATACTCCAGTATCATCTTCTACCAAGAAAGACTGTGCAAGTGGATCAGCCCAAGTAATAATTGTCTGAGTTCTTGGTCTTGTAGAAACAACTCTACTATTGACAAGTTCTGTGCCAAGATCTCTACTAACGTTTCTGCTCTGGAACTCATTCCTTAATTCAACCCTTGCATTTCTGACAGAAATAATATTCTCTTGAACTGTTTCTAAAGTACCAGATGCACTAAATGCCTCTTCAGCAATTGTAGTCGCATTGTCTTGATCATTATCAATATTATTAGTAAGAGTGAAAGTTTTAGTTCCAGTTTCAAATCTTGGGAAACTAATATTGTTGGGATCTGGAATATAGTAGCTTCCAATCAGAGTAGCAGAAATGTCAGATACCAATCTGACATTTTCAACAGTGGCAATAGCACCACTTGTTCGACCAACAAGAACCATTCCCTCTTTTACCCAACCGTAGAAATCACCTCTTGCTTGAGAAGCAAGGGAGAATGTATCTACGTTAAGAATAGTAGATGTAGAAGAATAAGATGTGGATAAATCAATATTCAGATATGGATTCTGAACATAAGTTTTAGTTGGGGCATTATATGGTCCTTCTCTATGATTATGTTGTGCAACTCTAAATCTAATGTTAGCATTAGATTCTCCTGATATTTCACCAAGACCAGTTGTTTGCATCTCACCAATAACCGTTTCACCGACCTGGAAAGTACCAGATGTCATGGTGATTTCAAGAAGTTTAGGAACACAATATTCTGTGACATTAACACCATCAAAGAATGCATACATTCTAGTAAGAGGTTTCATTTTCTTAGAAACGAATTCAACGTTTCTGGATCTCATGAATGGAATTAGATCCCTACTAACAACTCTATCACCAGCAGATTCTTGATCAAATTGTTCAGTAATAATAGTTCTAACACCAGACCTTGAGCTAGTTCCAACTTGTCTAGTTGTTCTGAATTGATCTTCAATAACTTGATCAGTAACCGTTCTGCGAGAAACGAATCGACGAGCTCCACCACCTCGGACAATAACATTGGGACCATTTTCAATAACTCTTTGTCTTGTTGAGTTTGTGACTTCAACACCGGTCCAATTAGTTTCCCAAGAATCCCAAATCATGGGACCGAATCCTGTTTGAGGGTCAATTGTACCTGCTTCAACATGATCTCTAAATACTTCGTTGTAATTACCCTCAGTTTCAATAATTCTTGGTTCAAGTCTAGTTGTATCCACCCAGTTGTCAGAAGCTGGAGAGAGTTCTACCGTTCCGTTCCAGAAACTAATAAGGAAAGGAGTAACACTTTCAGTTCTTGTAGCAAAATTTTGCTTAATAAATTCAACTTCAGAGTAATCTAAAGTTAAAACATCATTTTCTTTTCTTACATTATTCCCTTCAATATCTGCAAAGTTTAAATCTGCTGTAGGATCTACATCAACAACAGGACCGAATATGAGATCAACTGAATTTGTGTAATGTCTGGGTCTCAATTCATTAAACTTTCTATCAATAGAATTATTAATACGAATATTGTTTTCCTGTGCTCGGAAATCATTAAAGTTATCAACAAAGAAACCTGCTTTAAATCTATTTAAACCATTGTCATCTGCAACAAAAAGATTTGCTGTTTCTTTTTCAAGCAAAGATAATGTAGTATAATATTCAAGACTCTTGATTCTATCTTCAAGTCTCTTGATATCTTGCATTTGATATCTCTTATATTGCATAAAAGATAAAGATGCTTGAGAGGTTTCATAAAGAAATGGTGGTAGATTGACTCTACATATTTCAATTGCATCTTCAATAGGATCTGGTCTATCAGGATTATCTGAAGGTGTTCCATATACTACTTGGAATTTTCCATCTTTAGTAAGAAAAACTCTATCAATTCTACCCTGATAATAGGAAACATTTGCCAATATTGCCTCATCAGATGCTAAGGGATTAGTAGCACTTTGTCCCGATCCATCATAAGACCTGCCAAGAAATTCTAAAGGAGATCTAGTATTAGTATTAGATGTGACAAAGTTAGAGACTCTGGGTCTAATATCAATAATATCAGTGTTTCTAAAGAGATCTACATCTTTAATTTCTTTTGCATAATCAAATTGATCATACGAATTAACAGTTGTTATATCTCCATCATCAGTTGTAGAGTAAGAAGCACTCATAAAGTAGACCTTTAATTGTCCACTAGGTGCTGCAGAATCAGGTTTTCTTTTTATTCTTCCATAATCATAGATAGTTTTTTCTTGACCTGTTTGGAAAGTATAATTTGATGAAATATTAAAACTTGGTGTTACTATTTCCGAAACAAGGGCTGCAGCTACAGACTCTTCAAATTCTATAGTTTCACCTTCAATAAGAGCAATTTCATTTTTATAGATAAACGAAATATTAGAACTATCTAATTTTTCTGCTATCACACCAACAGATCCACTTGTTTGTCCAACAAATCTTTCACCTATTAAAAGTTCTTGAGTTGTAGTTGATGCAGTATTGATTGACTGCAATGTAACCTTTGGACAAGATGCTGCAGAAGTATCTGCAGACTCATAAATTCCATGAATTTCAATTATATCAGGAGTATTTAAAGAAATAACCTCATCTTCAACTCTAGTTCCGAATGGAAAAGAACCATAAGTTAATCCATTGTTTAAAGTTGTTGTTCCAATTCCAGATCCAACTAATTTAGATTTATCAATGGTTATTGAAGTAACTCTATTCTTAATTTTCTGCTTTGCTTTTGGTTTTAATTTTTTCAAAGTAGCAATCAAAGTTGCTTCACTGTTAGTTCCTAAACCACGAATCTGTAATGTTTTACCATCGGAGGAAATATCTATTTGACTTGCCTCTAATGCCTCAGTTGTCCCATCATCTCTAATTAGAAGATATCTTTCTTCATCAAAAGATAAGAAAGTTTCATTTGTTCCAGCAGTAACTACTGTAGAAAGTTCATTATTTGCGATAGTTACATCAAAAGATTTTCTAATTGATAACGATGCATTATCAAGAGTTACATCAGCGATATTTACTTGAGGTAATGCAGTGAATAAAGAATCATCCGAAGATGTTGTTAATTCTGTCGTAAGAATTTTAAAATCAGTAGCATTTAAAGCTGCAGTAGGAAGAAGACTACTAGAAATTCCGGCAACAGCAGTTATACTCTCAATATCAACATGAGTAGTACCAACACTAACAACTCTAGCTATGATAGGATCTTCTGTAAGAAGACCTCCTGTAGTATTATCAGTGTATTCAATTAAATCATTTTCTTTTACTAAAGATCCTGGGAATGATGGATTATTACTTCTTACAGTACTAACTCCTCCAGAAAGAGGACTTATTGTTGCAATTCCAACAGCAAACTTGGTTGATTGAATTACATCGGCACTAAATGTATTAACACCTACAGAAGAAGGACTTCCATCATAACCATTCATTCCATATACTGATTTAACATCAGAAATACCATGCTCTGTGATTGCAATAGCAATTCTTCCATTATCGATACCATTAAATATCAATCTTTCATTTACTACGAAAGACCCTTCAGATCCATATACAGTTAATGCTGTTCCAGCACTAACATCATGTCTCAGGAATCCGGTTGCTCCACTATTAGCACCTTTTACAAAAGTTGGAGTTGATAATGTATGAGATTGATTTATTGAAATATTAACATTAGTTTGAACATCGTAGAGTGCAAGATCCCATTCATTTAAATTTCCATCAGATGTGTTATATGATCCAGATTCCAATCTAAAATCATATACTCTAGCAACACCAATTTCATTGCCAGGAGCAGTTTCTTGATTGGATCCTACTCTTTGATCTCTGAGACTTACAATATAAGTATTTCCCAACCCAACCGTTGGATTTCTATAAACTCTATTAAGTCTTAATGTTGGACCAGTATTATAAACTATATTTCTACCTTCCAGAGTTCTGGTTGTTCTTGGTTTGTCTACATCCAAATAAACAGCATTTACAGACTCAATTTCATATCCTTTTACGTATGCTTTTCCTGGAGAAATTTTATATAAAGCAAGATTATCAGAAACAGTTACTCCACTAGGAGAAAATTGTCCCGCATCAAAAATACCAGCATTTCCAACTCTATCGTTTAAAGAGTTTACAACAGAAACATCAAATGCTTTTACATAGTAATGTCCAGACTCATCAAACGTTCTTCTAGCTAAAGCATCTGTTAGATCATCAAATCCTACTCCACTTCCACCGTAGACAGTTTTCTTCTTTTCTGTTTGAAGAACACCATTAATAACTGTCGCAAGTAAAATAAAATTGTCATCATTAAAGTCATTAAGTGCCTTTTTAGTTAATCTTACACTAATTCTTAGTCTATCTGCTCCAGGCGCAGCATAGTTGTTAAATCCTTGTGAATTATCATTTAACTCCTCATCAATATCAGCAGTGATAACACTCTCTTCGATCAATAATCCAATTCTATAATTTGGTAAATTTGAATATTGATCTAGTACTAAAACTTCTTTATTTACATTTACAAAATTTCCCCTAATAAAGTAAATACCACTATCAATTTGAAAAGAAGATCCGGTAGCGGCAGCAGATGCTGTCAATGTTGTAGCAAGAGGAGTTCCTGGTGCTATTGTGGTATTTCCAAGCAATCCTGACGATAATGATTCATTACAAACTAAAGATTCCCCATCACTAAAAATTTGCGTAGAATTATTAGATGTGCTTGAAGTTAAATAATTTACATATAATGTTAAATTACCCCTTTCAGAATCTTCTGGTAGTAAAATACTATCAACAAATGCTGTTACACCTGAAGTTTGTCCAGTTATTTTTGTTCCTACTAATTGATCAGCATATGCAGCTACTGGAACACCTTGATATACATTTTCTAATTGAACACAATAATATACTTGAGTATATCCAGTATTTCCTGGAATTACTTTAGATCCTTCTTTGAAAAAGTGTTGTCCAAATCTTTCAATTTGATTTTGCAGTATAGACTGGAGAGATGTTAACTCTCTAGCCTGAACAGGAAATCCTGGTTTGAATAATACCTTATGATAGTCGTTCGTTGCATCAAAATCGTCAAAATATGGTGCTACGTTGAGATTCGTTTGTTGGGGCATAATTCTTTAGAACTGCAAAATAACTTTTATGTCTTCTTTTTGATTCGA
>MDSZ01215906.1_pt1 | contig 10384 bp, 25 predicted proteins | sample 811201 | NCBI WGS metagenome assembly MDSZ01 (sample SAMN05326647, study PRJNA326480) | marine metagenome | isolation source: seawater | place: Indian Ocean: North | collected 2010
AAGGAATCCCCGTGGTCTTGGTTTGGGGTATGTAAGAGGTGGGTGTACGTATGCTGCTTATACTCAGCCCCTATGTACAATCGGGGGGTCTTATTGACAATGCCCTTACCACCTCCGAGTATTTAGTATAACTTTATGTTAAGCGTCTGTCAACTCGTTTCTGATACTCCTGTTGGATCAACTCAAATGCCTCATGCATTGGTAGTTCCTTCTCTATGATCTCTCTGACTTTACCAGTCTCCACAAAGGATTGACAGAATTCATAGACACTTCTATCAATATTATGCTTGTGTTGATGAACAATTGCTCCTAAGCAAAACTGTCTTGCTTGGAGATCATTCTTTTCATAAGACCAATCAGGGATCATAATGTACTACTCGGATAACTGGGACATCGGGTCGAACCTTTACCATCATATCACAAAGTGCAAGATAAAACTCTGCTTTTCTCTCGGAGATCCTGGAATAATTCTTAAGTTTTACCCAACGATCACCCTTGCGGATTTCTAAACCACACATCTGAAGATGTCATCTACTGCATTATATATTGTGCAACATCAAAGTACATGTATGCTGCTACTGTTGTAAAGAATGCTAATTGATACATCATGCTCCTGAGGGTACTGAAACTGGGATCATCTTGCCACCACTGGTATCATCATCGTCATCATCTGGATTAAATGCTCTCAACAACAGCTCTATCAACACTAAAGCAGCCATGGGATAGAAAACCCAGAGGACTGCTAAAAGTGGTGATACTGTGTTGGTCTCGACTATTAAATCGGACATCGTATTGTGTAGATATGTTACGAGTAACTATTTAGTACGAAAAATATTTGGCATAGGTATATGCTCCTACTGCTGCCCAAAAGATGAGCATTGCAGCACGACCATTGCTACGTACAAATATGTCCATGTTAGAGGTATTTTCCATTAGAATATACCTGGGATTATTTGACCTGTTGTTAAGTAGGCACCTAGACCAGATACGATTCCGATCATTGCCCAACGTCCGTTAGCTAATTCTGCTAAGGATAATCTTTCTTGTTCGTTTTTCATTTGATTTAAGGGATAGAAATTAGATTTAAAGAGACCTTGTAACTTATACAATGCCTGGAATTACCCATCCGAAGACGGTGTAATTAAATACAGCAGCAACTAAACCAATCATTGCTAGTCTTCCGTTAAGAAGTTCAGCATTCTTCCAGTAGTCACCATTATCGATGACTTCTATGCGAGGCTCAGCAGCAAACATATTCTGTCTGCCTCCGTCCTCAGTGGTTACGTACCGCCTACCTGCAGTTGATGAACTCATGTTAACTTATGTTAAGTAACGTTACACAATTATATAGCAATCATAAAATTTCTGTCAAGTATTATTACCTATCCCTGACATTCTTAAGAGAATGTTATGTGATCCTGTCCCATACCACCAAGAAGACCAGTGCCTACAGTCACTGTATCAGCAGCAATGTTAGTGTCACCTATGTCTAGTGGGATGTATGGATTCTCCATCGTGAATGGATCAGATCCAAAGTTGTCCTTCACATTAAAAGTTATATTCTCATTCGCTGTCTTATTGTCATCCAATTCTGTGTGCTGATTCTGTTGTTCGATAGCACGTAGTCCCATGTAGTGTCTCCATAGCTCACTAAGGGTCTGTTCCTTCTCATCGATCTTAAGTGCTTCGATGACTGCATTCTTTGCTGCTACTACTGCCTGTTGATACGGTGTAAATGTCATAAGTCTCCTTAGATAAAGTGATACCATCCTGTTGCGATGATTTTTTCATGTGTTTCAGACTTGCGTCCTTTGTGGTGCCATGTCCAATCTGATGGCCAGATTGCACACTTTCCCTTCTCTGCTTCTATGTATTGTTGCTGGTGAAAGAACTCTGTACCTCCATTAGGAACATCGTTTAAGTATACCATCCAAACCAGATGTCTGTACGTGTTGGATCTGCTTGATGATTGTCTTTCACAATGCCATAGATGATACCCACCTCCAGGTTTATAGTACTGAAGGTTAAAGAACTCTTCCATCTTCCACATGTTTGTCTTAGTACACAGTGGAAATCTCTGAGCATAGTTATGACAGACACGATTGACTTCAGCAGTGAAGTCTCTGACTCTACGGTCATTGATACCTACAAAGATAGGATAATCCATAGAGTCTTTGATGTCTGTATCAACCATGCCACCACCATTGTCATCAATAGTCTGTCCTTCACCACCCTCAAAGATATCTTGAGTGTGATAAAAATCTACCAATGCATCAGTTACCTTCTGATCTATGAACTCTGTGTACAAAAAATCAGTACGAGGTTTGGCAACCATGCCATCATAAACAATAGCCTGGTCTATACCCATGGTGGTCCCTGTATCCATCCTACTAGACTCCTACGTTCTCCTTTAGTGACTGCATTAACCTGATGATAGTCATCTGAGTGGAAGAATATCATTGTCCCTGCCTTTAAAGGTATCTCTTGATTGATTAACATAAACTCCCCACCCTCAAAGTCTTCATTCAGAAGGAGTACGAACGAGACTTTTCTGATTCGTTCTTCTTTTCTTTTGTTTCTACACCACTCTGACTCGTCTTGATGCCAATCATATCTATCTCCCTCTGCATACTTCGTAATTTGTAGAGGCTCCAGAAAGTCGAGCTCGAAGTGCCACTTAGCAGCTTCGTTAACCCGCTGACAATAACTTTGGATGACATCTTTGAGGAGTTGCGACTCAATAAAGGCGACAGAAGACTGACGTACGTCTTCGATTTCTGTTGGCTCATAGTTAGGTTCCCCTATCTCTTTAAGTATCCTTGCGAACTCATCATCCTCAAGTTCGACTGTAACATATCTATCTCTGTAGTTCATGGGGTGTCGGAGTATAACCTGCAATGTTAAAGGAGACTACTGTCCTGATAACAGAACTCTTATTAGGATCCTGCTGATGTAGTAGATAACTTGGAAAGAATACTATGTCACCTTCCTGTACCTCTGGAGTATATGATAGCATATCTCCATTAAAAAAGTTATGGAATGGTGCATAGAATGTAGTAGGTTTATGTAGGAGTGGATCGAACTCAACATAGAAGGCAGCAGACACACCTAAAGCACCATGATTATGTACTCCATGCATCTGACCAGAAAATGTTTTCTGATACCACATACTTGTGATCTGTATGTCCCTTGGATAGGACTCCTGAAACTCATCTAGAACAGGTTGTAACGCCTCTGTAACGACATCGTAATACCTTGGAAGGGTTCGACTATTATTATTGTCAAAATAATCTGACTCCATGTCATCAAACTTACCGTAACCACTAGAGTTTACCTCTGCCAGTGTGCTACCAGTAGTTAGATTAGATAATATTTCTGGTTTCCAGTAGTCCCAATTAGGTACACTGAAAGACTCAATTGGTACTGTGAACATTCTTAATAAACCATTCAGCATCAACAACAGCAAGAGGTTTCTTGTGATTCTTTTTCATGAACAGTATGGGTTCATGGTCTCCTGCATTAGCACATGCCTGTGCATATGCTTCATACACATTTAATTTCTCTACGTTCTTACATTCTATACTGAACGGGAACTTTTGTCTAGCATCTCTTGCCATGATGAGATCCTCACCACCAGCACCCATGCTACGTGATTCTATATCTTCAGGGTGAACATCTCTATGTTCTATAAGCATGTCACGTACCCACTGCTGGAAACGTCTGCCTTTTCCCTTAGCACTTTGTGGTTTCATAAACTACTGATTACTAATGGAAGTAACCGATGCTCTGCTTGTTGTACCCTTTGTGTCAATGATTCTAATGTATCATCGGGACAGATATTTACTACTGATTGATCTATGATCTCACCAGAGTCTAATTCTTCTGTCACATAGTGCACAGTGCATCCAGTCTTCTTGTCACCACTATCTAGGGCTTGTTTGATGGCATTCATTCCTTTGTACTTAGGTAGTAGGGATGGATGCACATTAATAATCTTGTTGGGAAATGCTTTGATGAAATCAGATGATAACACCCTCATATATCCTGCTAATACTATGAGATCAACTCTCCATGCCTGAAACAACTGGATCATTTGATCTTCATCCTTAGCAGCGATCCTACAGTGTGGGATACCTAATTTATTTGCTCTAGCAATAGCACCACACTCTTTCTTGTTGTGTATCATCAACACAACTTCATGTTGACTGCAGGTTCTTACTATGTTCTCGAAGTTAGTGCCATTTCCAGAACACATTACTCCTATTCTCATCGGTTTAAGAATAGTATGAGACCACGTATGAACATGCCTGCGAATAGCACATAGTATATCCACAGACCTGTTATCATCATCTTATTGTAACGTGATCCTCTCACGTAATGAACTTCACCTTGACGATCCCATCCGTCAAGCATGTATTCACTTGGATCTATTCGTCTTGGCATAAGGTGGTTCCTCCTCACCCACTGGGTGCTTAAAGTGTTCAGTGTCAAAATAGGATACGTAATCAAACTTACCCTCTCTTTCGTCTAGTACTTCATGTAACAGGATCTTTAACTCTTCAACATACTCAGGTGTAAACAACCTACGAGGTCTAACCACCATAGGTTTATAGGTCTGCTTCTTAAACTCAGGAGATGCCTTCCACTTAGCAAGGTCTTCTGGAGTCATAGGACCACCCATTCCTTGAGTGTCTATGTAACTACCTGGTTTAAGTTTATCACTCATTCTGTCACCTCCCCTATGACCTTACCTGTATCTATAGTAACATCAGGAGGTACGATAAGGCAATACCCTATGCCAAGATTAAATACTCTTCTCATCTCTTCCTCTGCCACATCACAATTATTTTGTATGATGTTAAAGATTTCTGGTCTCTCCCAAGAATCATAATCAATCTCTGCCTTTAATCCTTCAGGTAATATACGTGGAACATTCTCAACCAGTCCACCACCTGTGATGTGTGCCATACCTACGATAGGATACTCTTCTAATAGATCTGCAACTAAAGAAGCATAGATTGTAGTTGGAGTAAGAAGTTCTGGTTGATCTTTATACATTAGATGATGTCTCCACAGACCATCATTAACAATAGTATATCCATTGCTATGCAGTCCACTACTAGACAGTCCAATGATCTTATCACCTGGTCTTATAAGTCTTCCATCTATTAGTTCGGCCTGTTCTACTATACCTGTGCAAAATCCTGCGAGATCATACTCGTTCTGTCTAAAATGCTCTGCTGTCTCTCCACCTATAAGATCTATACCTGCTATCTCACATCCCTTAAGGATACCAACCATGATGTCAGCAACGTTGTCATCTATCTTCTTAGTAGAAACATAATCCAAAAAGTATAATGGTTTAGCACCACTAGTGATCACATCGTTGACACACATAGCAACGAGGTCTATACCAATAGTAGTATAGTCACCAGCAATTCTTGCTATGTTTATCTTAGTCCCGACACCATCAGCACCAGATACTAAGACAGGTTTCTCATACCCACTAGGTACTGGGAACATACCACCAAAGCCATGGTTAGCAATGGGAATAGACTTTGCAAATGCATTGCCTGCTTCTATGTCCACACCAGCAGTCTTATAATCCATAGGTTCCACTCTCTCCTGCATGTATAAAGTTACCTGATACCATACACCTATTCTTACAATGATTAGGTGGTACACCGTGCTTGAGTCTACTCTCAAAGACCACTAACATACCTGGTTCAGGATATATTTTGTGGTTAGTAGTAAAGAATACTAATGGAGCAGAACCAAAGGGTGCATTCACATAGTAAGCAAATGAAAATAGACTAGGTGAATGTTGATGGGGTGTGGTATAGTCACCCTCATTATATAAAACTCCCCATACCTCTGAGCATTTTAAACTGCCAGTAGGTACAGAGAAATCTTTGTAGATACATTCTGCTACCCAATCAACTAACTGATCACATTCTATGTGCCAGTCTGTCATCTTTGCATTGATATTATCAGGAGGTTCAGTATTCTGAGGTGCCTTAACGATAAGATCATACAAACGTGGGTTTATCTCACTCTCAAATGGGCAGAAGTATTCTTCTACATGAAGTTCTTCCTCTACCCACATCTACCCTTTCCAAATCATATCAGGCATTGCCTGAGGTGCCTGCCTGCCCACTGTAAACATGAGTATAGCATAGCCTAAGAACCATAGTATGTTAACTATGAGTGCTTGTCTGTATAGGAACTTTCTAATCCCCATAGAAACATAGACTGCTTGTTCTGATGCGTTACCAACTCGTCTTATAATCTGCTCAACAATAACAGCAACAATAGTTGCCACGATTGTTGGGTAGAATATAAAATCCAAGAAGGACATGAAAACGATTAGTGCGGTCATGTGAATACAGCGGTGACACTTATAACTTTAGTACCAGGGTTCCTTGCCAAAGCAATCTCTTTAGCATGGTCGTAGTTGCGACACTGAACAGTCTCTGTGATGATCTGTCCTGCGACGTAGAGTTGTACTTCACATTTCATCGGTCTAAGACTTTCCTCCAGTCCTCGTTAAATTTGGCTAACCCTTTCTCGGTTAGAATATGATTATACATCCCCCAGAAGATCTTTGGAGGCATGGTTACCACATCTGCACCCACTTCGTAACACTTTGACACATCAAACACATCCCTGAGACTCGCTGCAAGGATTTGTGTCTCAACATCATGCTTCTTATAAGTTCTACTGATGTGTTCGATCAACTCAACCCCACTGAAAGAGTTATCATTGACCCTACCTACAAATGGTGATACATATGCAGCACCTGCTTTAGCAGCAAGGATTGCTTGTGCGGTAGAGAATACTAGAGTAACGTTAACAGGTATCTCATCGTTTGATAGTTCTCTACATGCTTTGAGTCCCTCTATATTACATGGGACTTTGATTGTAATACTTGGATGAATGGCAAGATATTCCTCTGCCATGTCTAGCATGTTCTCTGCTACTTCTCCGCTGACTTCAGCAGATACTGAAGCATCCCATGAGAACAGTCCAGTAATTTGTTTGAGTACTTCATTAGGATCTTCTCCTGCCTGAAGCATTAAGGATGGGTTTGTAGTAACACCATCAACTAACCCCGTCTCCACGGCAGCAGTGATCTCTTCTACGTTACTACTGTCTAGGAAAATTTTCATATGAAAAGAAGGACGCTACAGTATTTAGATTTACTGCGTCCAGTTTAGCATAAAAAAAGAGGGTGTCAACACACCCTCCAAATGTTATGCCGCCGATGGCTTATATGCAACACCTCGATAGGTGTGCTCTGTCTTCTGGACATTCTCTGCCCATTCCTTATGCTCCTGCTTGGGAGCGTTGGTGTCATACTTGACACCTCTGTATGTTACTACAGCCATGGTTTTTCTCCTGAATTGTGAGGTGGATTAGACCCCGTTCCTTCAGTCGGCTTTTGCGTCCCAACATCCGTCAGTCTCTTCCTTAACTATCGAAATCATTTCTGCTTTCGTTTCGTCTTCGACCCTATAAGATCTCATCTTATCGACAAGTTCATGTGCCTCAGAGCATGTTAAAGAAGTAGCAATTATAAAGGGAATCATGGGATGAACGAACTCCGTTCCGAGTCGGCTTACTTGCGTCCCCTACTACTAGGGGATGAACGATACGTGTATGTTACCATACGCTAATACTATTTAGCAAGTACGTTACAAATTTTAGCCTTCTACCTTGTAAGGACAAAGTAAAGAGTCTCTCAACTCTCTTGCATGTAAGTTATGTTCGCACAACTTATTCATCCAGATCCGTTCTTCTAATGACACTTCGATACCATCAGTAGTCATCATACGACAACAGATATCTGTCAACTCCAGTCTGTACTTACTACTCAGCATTTTTTTTCTTCCTGTTAGTGTATCTAGGTCTCCACTTCTCCAGGTCCTTCTTGGGAGTACATTGTAACTCCCTCTTCAGGGAACGTAGGAAATATAAGTGGTCCCTGATACCAACTTTCGGGTCTTTCAGCGAGCCAATCACCTTCAGCTCGTTGGACACCCTGCGTCTTGGGATCCATCGTCTTCTCATTAAATCTTTTAAACCAGCGATGCAAGACCTTGGTGAATAGGTCAGAGCTCAAATTCTGCAAAAGTATTCTCTTGGACATCCTGTTTAATTCCCCCGACTACATAGGACTCTATCTCAGTTTCCTGAGGAGCATTTTGTTGCCCCTTGCTATTTAACCAGTGTTCAGTCCATGGTAATGGATTGTTCCTGGCAGGTATATCATAGATAGGTTCGATACCAATAGACTTCATTCGTCTATTAGCAATCCACTCTACGTATTGGGAAAGTAGTCTTTCATTTAATCCAATCATTGATCCAAGGGAGAACAGATAATTTGCCCAGTCTTTCTCCTCTTCTACAGCCTCAATGAACATTTGCTTTACATTTTCTTTCTCTTCCTTAATGATCTCAAGAAAAATTGGGTCATCACCTTCTGCCCATTTCTTCAGTATCTTTTGAGTGAGTACAAGGTGTTGGTTCTCATCTCGTGCAATAAGGGAGATAATTTTAGCAGAACCCTCCATGAGTTTAAGTTCACCAAAAGCAAAGCTGCAAGCGAAACTAACATAAAAACGTATACCTTCTAAGATATTAACGTTCGCAACTGCTCTGTATAATAACCTTTTAAGATCCTTACGACACCATTCTACTGATGGTGAACCTGCTGAATCAGGTCTCCACATGTTACCTGTGTCCCATTGATGTGCTTGATTAATAAATTCATCGTAGGCTTTAGTAACAGACTGTGCACGTTTGATGATCTTCTCATCGTTTAGTGTGGTATCTAGTACCTCACTGGGGTCTGAATAAACATTTTTTATTATGTGGCTATAGGATCGGGAGTGAATCCCCTCCATAAATTCCCACACACTCATGGCACCTTCTAGTTCTGGCAATGAACAGTAAGGTTTAAATGCCATGCCTGGTCCTCTGCCTTGTACAGAGTCCAATAGTATTTGATACTTCAGATTAGAAGTATAGATATGTTTCTGTTGTGAATTGAGTGTCTTATAATCCACTCTGTCTTTCTGAAGTGAAACTTCTTCAGGTCGCCAGAAGTAACCTAGCATTGACTGGGTTAACTTATCAAAGTCAGGGTACTTATAGGTGCAGTACTGTTGCATACCTAAAGGAGGACCAAAAAACATCTGCTGTTTTGTGGTGTCTACCTTCCTTGCGTTAAAGACTGTGGTACCCATTATCTTGATGGCATTATAAAGTTAACAAACATCTTCCATAACGATTTAGTAGCGTTACCTTCTAGCTCATCAAACATATACATGTTAAGTCGGAAAGCGTAATTTGCTTCCACGATGATAGCATTCTTCTGCTGCTCGGTCAACGGTATAGAATCCAATTGTGTTCTATAGGAAGTCTTAAACCCTTTAGCATCAGATATGTCAGGGAAGTCATAGAAGTGTAATCCTTCACCCTTTGGTAACGTTAATGCCTTCTCAGCAATTCCTCTCAGTATTACACCACCAGATAGGTCACCAATGTACCTAGTATAATGATGTGCAATGAGAAGATAAGGTTCTACCTCACGTATGCGATTAACATACTGCTGGCATGCTTCTGTTGGAACTACTATTGATCTCCAGTTAGGACCATAGAAATATCTAAGGTCTCTTTCTAAAAAGTTAGTTCTTTCTAGAGATTTATAGTACACCTGACCAATGGTAGGGTCAGACTTATGCTTGGAGATCTCTTCCTCCATAGCACGATAAACAAAATAGAAGTTAGCAATGAGACCACGATAGTTCTCTTCACTAACAACACCTCTAAGGAAAGAGGATACAAATTTAGTATTCTCTGCTGCTGAGTGGGACTTAGAAGTCCCCTCCTTTAGTTCTTTGCTAAACATTACAAGCCTCACATTCTGCTTCATCACCAGCAAGGATTTCGTCAACTAAAGCGTTAACAAGGTTGTCCTCATCCTTCCATCCTATTGGATGAGCGGGTTCATCTATCTCCTTCTTAGCATCGTAAGTGTTTTGATAGTATGATGTCTTCCACCCATACTTATATGTATTCAGTAGATCGTTTGCCATCACAGACAAAGGTACTTCATTGTTGGGGTAATGCTCTGGATTATAAGCCCAGTTACCACTGATACCTTGGTCAAAGAACTTCTGCATGACTGCTACAATATTAATGTACCCATCATTGTTAGGCATGTCCCAGAGTAACGTGTAGTTATTCTTTAAACCCACATAGGAGGGAACAATTTGCTTAAGAGGTCCTTTCTTTGATTTTTTAATGGACAAGTAGTCTCTAGGTGGCTCGATTCCATTGGTTGCATTTGACACAACGGAGCTGCTCTCCGATGGCATCT
>MDSZ01055269.1_pt1 | contig 10383 bp, 11 predicted proteins | sample 811201 | NCBI WGS metagenome assembly MDSZ01 (sample SAMN05326647, study PRJNA326480) | marine metagenome | isolation source: seawater | place: Indian Ocean: North | collected 2010
AATTCCGTTATCCGAAAATTCAATTATTAACGCAAGTCCTTTAGTCCAAACTTTTCCATTATTCCGTGATCGATCAGGAATATATCATTTTCCTGATACAATAAGTGTCTTTGGCGAATTTGGAATAGCTATTGAGACATTTGATAAGAGACAAGGTGCAAATAATAAATATCAGATTTATAAAGCAGAATTATTTGTTGATGGAATAAAAAAATATGAACTGAAGTACGATAAAATACCTTTTTCAAAAACTAGCAGTGCCAAAACGGTAATTGAATACGGCATGAAAAGAAAAAAGCTCGGTGAATTTCAAAAACTTTATCGGATGCCAGAACATCCTAAATTAGATATTCAAACTCTAAAAGAAAGCGGAATATTAAGGCTTTTCCCGGGTTTCCATTCAATTGAGATTAAAATCTACGATGTAAGTAATAATAGCGTTACAATAAGGGGCATGGTAACTAGTGCATTTCCTATGTCAATTAGAGCAGAAGAAATCCTTCGTAATGATATGGTTATAACTCTTGCTTTAAGCCCTAAAAGGGGCGGAATGCCAATAAGAGATGCTATTATCTATAGCTTTACCCCGTATGGACACACTGACAAAAATAAATTAAAGTATTTACACGCAGAGAGAGTAAAAAAGAATTTACATGTCACCCTAGAAAAGCAAAGTACAAAAGGTTCTATTTTACAAATTATAGCTATCAATGAGCTTGGAGGACTGTCTGAGCCCTACCACTGGACATATCTAAAACCAGAATATAGTGTCATAGATATTTTACCAAGTTTAGATATTTCTACAACAGAAAGGGGAATGTTTTTTCAGGTTGAGATTGATAAGTATGTCCCAGCTAGAGTTAGGATAAAACTATCTGATAATAATACTTTTAAATCTTTCACATTGAATCAAATACGACCTACTATTTTCCTATCTGAGCTTTTACCATACGAACTTGCTGAGGGAGCTAAATATATAGATGTAGAACTATCTCATAACGGATTATCTAGAGAAAGAAGATTTCAAATTCATTCTAAGGTAGCTGAACCTGGAAAAGAGACTGCTGTTGTCTCTGTTGATAAAAATTGCTCCATCCAAATTCTTTCTAACACATTATATCAAAATAATCTTATCTGGATTGAAAAAATAATAACCCATCCTGAAGTTAACAACGGATTCCACCTTTCTGCCGTATATCAATTGCATCCATTTGATTTAGCATTAAATAATAATTTCAATGTTGGCATTAAATATGATTTTGAACTGGCCGAACATTCGAACCTTGGAATTTATTATTATGATAATAAAGAGGGTCAGTGGGTTTATTCTGAAACTAAAAATAATAAAAGAAAACAAATACTCACAACATCACTAAATAAACTTGAAGCTGTGACTGTAATTCAAGATCTCGAACCACCCTTAATATCACGTATGCATCCTAACGAAGGGGGAAGATATAAAAGTGATGCAATAACTCAGATTCGTATTTCCGTGGATGATAAATTGTCAGGTATTGAAGCAAAAGAGGATTCTTTTGAATTGAAGTTAAATGGCCAACCGCTCTATGTGGCCTATCAGCCAATAAAAAAAGAGATCTCTTATTATTTAGAAAGGCCTTTAAAAAATGGTAACCATAATATAAGTTTTTCTGTTATAGATCGAGCTGGAAATATAAATGAGCAAAATATTATTTTTTCAATTTATTAATGCTTTTTCCTTATAAGGATGATAATCCTAAAATACTAATTCCTTATGTTACATATGGAATAATAGGACTCAATACAGCTTTGTTTTTCATACAATTTTTTTCAACCAGCATAAATTTAAATTATTCAGATAAACTCGTTTACTCTTTCGGTTTTGTCCCAGCTGATTTCAACATATTGACCATATTTAGTTCAATGTTTTTGCATGGAAATCTTGCTCATTTAATTGGAAATCTTTGGTTTCTTAAAGTTTTTGGTGATAATGTGGAAAGCATTCTTGGACATGTAAAATATTCTATTTTTTACCTTTTTTGTGGGGTTTTTGCGGCACTCGGACAATATATTATTAATCCAGATTCGACAATACCTATGATCGGAGCTAGTGGTGCAATCGCAGGTGTTTTAGGCGCTTACATGGTTCAATTCCCTAATGCACGAGTGCACAATATTTTATTTTTTATTATTTTTTTTTCTAGGGTGACTTTACCTGCTCAAATTGTTCTTGGGTTTTGGTTCTTGTTACAATTGAGCCAAGGAATAATTGAATTAGGCATCAATACAACAGGAGGAATAGCTTGGTTTGCTCATGTTGGTGGTTTTATTTCGGGAATAACATTATTAAAATATCTAAAGGGTTTAAAAATTGAGGTAATATGAAAAATGAGTTAATTGAAAAAGCAATAAGAATGCGGGCCCGCGCACATGCGCAATTTTCAAAATATAAGGTTGGAGCAGCAGTAAAGATTAGATCAGGGCAAATTATCGGAGGTTGCAATGTTGAATCTTCAAGCTATGGACTTACATGTTGCGCAGAGAGAGTTGCACTTTATAGATCTGTAGCAGAGGGTCACACTGAGTTTGAAAAAATCGCAGTTTCATCAAAAAATGCTTGCTCTCCTTGTGGGGCATGTAGACAGGTGATTTGGGAATTGTGCGGAGAAATTCCAATTTACATATGTGATGAAAAAGGACTAGTTAAAGAGTTAAAATCTTCCTACTTGTTGCCCGAACCATTTGACAAATCTTTTTTATGAGAAGTTTAATTATAGGCATTGCAGGAGGGTCTGGATCTGGAAAATCAACAATAGCTAAAGCACTCCAAAAAAAGATACATGAAAACAACTTATTAATTATCAAACAAGATTCTTATTATAAAGACTTAAGCCATATCTCATATCGAAAAAGAATTATTCAAAACTTTGATCATCCAGATTCTTTAGATATTGAACTATTTGAAAATCATATGAAGAGATTAAAAAACGGGGAAACCATTTACATGCCTGATTATGACTTTTCCAAACATATTAGAAAACAAAAAAAAATATACTGTAGCCCAAAGAGCATTATTTTGGTAGAAGGTATTCTCGCCCTTTTTTTTTCTAGTTTGAGAAAAATTTATACGCTCACTATATTTCTTGATATTCCATCAGACATCAGACTAATAAGAAGAATAAATAGAGATGTGCATGATAGAAAGCGCTCAATAAAATCGATAACCAAACAGTACTTAGAAACGGTCCGCCCAATGCATGAGCAATATGTTGAACCATCAAAAAATTATGCCGATATTATTATAGATGATCATAAAAGTATTGAATCAATTATTGAAATTCTTATGTTAAAAATAAAATCTTTTTCCATATGACATTGAATCGAATTAATTCAGGATGGTTAGAAGTAATCTGTGGGTGCATGTTCAGCGGAAAAACAGAAGAGGTTATAAGAAGACTACGAAGAGCACAAATTGCTAAAATGTCGACAATTATATTTAAACCAAAGATTGATTATCGCTACAGTGAAAGTGAGATTGTAAGTCACAATAAAAATCGAATGAATTCAAAAATAATAAAAAGTGCAAAAGAAATTACTTTAGAATCAAAAAATATTGATGTTGTTGCAATCGATGAAGCACAATTTTTTGATAAAAATCTAACAGAAGTTTGTAAATCATTGGCTAATAATGGTAAACGTGTTATTGTTGCAGGCCTTGATAAAGATTATCGCGGTTTACCATTTGGACCCATGCCGCATATTATGTGTGAAGCTGATTATTTAGATAAACTTCGTGCAATTTGTATAAAATGCGGAGATCCAGCTTCCTATTCTCAGAGAATGAGTGAAGAAAAAAACCAAATTGTAATTGGAGAATTAGATAAATATGAAGCTAAATGTCGCAATTGCTTTCAACCACCTCATATAAAACAATGAATGGTATAATAGGTATTTTTTTTCTACTTGGTATTGCATATGTGATATCTGAAGATAGAAAAAATATAAAATTCAGATTAATAATTTGGGGATTGTCATTACAATTGGCTTTTGCTATTTTAATTTTAAAAACTCCTGTTGGAAGACCCGTATTTGGATTTCTTGATAAGTCAATTTCTAAACTGATAAGTTTTTCTAATGAAGGAAGTAGTTTTTTATTTCAATCGTTTATTCCTGGAGTTGGCTACCATGATGCTATGATTAATTTTGCTTTTAGAGCTCTTCCTACAGTTATATTTTTTTCCGGTTTAATGGCCGTACTTCACCATTTTAAGATTACTCAATTCATAACTAAATGGATAGCCAATGTCATGCAAAAAACTATGAAAACTAGCGGCCCTGAAACGCTAAGCGTGGCCTCAAACATTTTTGTTGGGCAAACAGAAGCTCCTTTAGTAATTCGTCCATATATATCAAAAATGACTAATTCAGAGCTCATGGTAGTTATGGTGGGTGGTTTTGCTACAGTTGCAGGGGGCGTTCTCGCTATGTATGTAACATGGCTTTCTGATATACCAGGAATTGCGGGGCATCTACTTGCGGCATCAGTAATGTCTGCTCCTGCTGCTTTAGTAATCGCAAAGATTATTTATCCAGAAAATGAAGAATATAAAATAACATTTGATACTAAAATTTATAGCTCTCAAAATAATATTAATGCGATGGAAGCACTTGGTAACGGAGCTACAGATGGATTGAAGTTGGCAGGGAACATAGCAGCAATGTTAATTGCATTCATTTCAATTATTGGAATGGTAGATTACTTATTCAGTCTAGTTAATACATCGATTGATCAAATACTGGGAGTACTATTCCGACCATTAGCGTGGACTATGGGTATCCCTTGGGATGAATCAAAAATATTTGGTATGTTGATGGGCAAAAAAATTGCTTTTACAGAATTAATAGCATACAATGATTTAAAAAAACTTATTTTATCAAAACAAATTTCAGACAAGACTGCTATTATTGCTAGTTATGCACTTTGTGGTTTTGCTAACTTTGGATCTATAGGAATACAATTAGGAGGAATTGGAGGAATTGCTCCTGAAAGAAAAAAAGACCTTTCTAAATTAGCTTTGAAAGCAATGATAGGTGGAGCTTTAGCTTCTTGGTTAACAGCTACAATTGCAGGGGTTTTATTATAATTATGAGAATATTAATTATGGGTCCACCCGGAGTTGGAAAAGGGACCCAAGCAAAAAAACTAAAACAATATTTTGATATTTATCATCTGTCAACCGGTAAATTTTTAAGAAATGAAATAAATAAGAAGACTGAAATTGGGTTAAAATCCTCAGTGTTTATAGATAGGGGAGAATTAGTCCCAGATGATATATTGCTTAAAATAGTAGAAAAATACATATCAGAAAGGGAATATTTAAATGGTTATATAATAGATGGATTCCCTCGTACTTTGCCTCAAGCCGAAGGTTTTAATAAAATACTTATTGATTCTGGTCAAAAACTTGATGCAGTCGTAAGTCTTTACGCTGAAGAGAAAGAATTGGTAGATAGATTGATTTTGCGGAGCAAAAATTCTGGAAGAAGTGATGATAATCTAGATATAATAAAAAATCGCCAAAAAATCTATTGGCAACAAACGTCCCCATTACTAGAATATTACCGCTCAAAACAAATTTTAAAGGAAATTAATGGTGTTGGGAAAATATCGCAAATCACAAAACTTATTATACGATCAATAATAGACTAATGCTTAAAATTGCAATAACTGGGGGCATAGGAAGTGGGAAAAGTCTAGTTAGTGATATTTTTTCTACTTGGGGTTCTTATATTTTTGATGCAGATGAAGAAGCAAAAAAAATTCTTTTCAATAATGAAACTGCACAAAGTGAAATAATTTCTGAATTTGGTTCTGACGTAATTGATATCAACAATAAAATAGATAAAAAAAAACTATCTCGTGTTGCTTTTCAAGATGAGGATAATCAGTTAAAACTAAATACTATAATTCACCCTTATGTTTTTCAAGAAATTGATAAACAGTTTCAAAAGGTTCTTAATCTAGGTAAACATTATATTTTTGTAGTTGATGCTGCTCTTATTTATGAATCTGGTGCTGATACCCACATGGACTATGTCATCGTAGTGTGCTCAAAAATTGGTTTAAGGACAGAACGGGTCTTGAGCAGAGGGAAAATATCGCGTGATGAATTTCTTCAGCGATCTAACCTACAATGGACAGATGAAGATAAGATTCAGCTCGCTGACTTTGTCATTCACAACAATGAAACAAAAGAGAATTTAGAAAAGCAGGCAAAATCAATTTATAATAAATTAATTTAACTATCTTAATTTTTTACGCAGTGCAATAGGCTTATCTAATATTTCCCTTAAGATGATGGCGTCCCGAATATAACCTGACCTCTTCAGCGCATTTTTTAGGCCTCTAACATGGGAAGGCTTATTTCTATTATATGCTAGTTGGCTAGGTAATGTTTTTTTCTGAACTATTTTATTTTCAGGCTTTTGTTCAGCCTTTGCTAAAGAACTATTACTTGGTTCCTCCTCTACAATATCATTCTGATATTCACTTGATATAGTGGTAGTTTCAAAATCAGCTAATAATGTTTCTTTTAGTGAATCATTAGTTTTGTCTATAAATTGTTCAATCCATGAAGGTTCATTTAATGAATTTTCTTTTTCATCTTTAGGGTCCCAATCAGGATCACTTTCAATTTGTTTATGAACAGATTTTTGTTGTTTATTTTTTAGAAACCAAGATAAAGCATAAAATAAAACAAGTAATAAAGCTTCCATAAACTATAATTCCTTAATACCAATAAAAACTATTCGCTATCATCGCTAGAATGGTGTGGATCCGTATCTATTTTCTCACCATCTGCAATTGAATCACGCATATCAGTATCAGATTTTATATTTTGCATATTATAATAATCGAAAATACCTAGATTCCCTTCCCTAAAAGCAAAAGCCATCGCTTTTGGGACTTCAGCCTCAGACTCAACAACTCTAGCTTTCATTTCTTCAACCCTTGCTTTCATTTCCTGTTCTTCAGCGACTGCCATCGCTCTGCGGGTTTCAGCCTTTGCCTGAGCTACTTGTAAATCTGCTTCTGCTTGGTCTGTTTGCAATGCAGCTCCAATATTTTTACCAACATCAAGATCAGCAATATCTATTGACAGGATTTCAAACGCAGTACCAGCATCTAATCCTTTTTCTAATACAGCTCTAGAAATATTATCTGGGTTCTCAAGCACGGCTGAATAATTGTTTGCCGATCCGATTGCACTAACTATTCCTTCACCAACACGTGCGATAATTGTATCATCAGTTGCTCCACCAACAAGCCCAGCAAGGTTAGTTCGGACTGTTACTCGAGCGCGTGCTTTAAGCTCAATCCCATCCTTGGCAACGGCGGCTAAGTAACCATCAACAGGTGCATTAATTACTTTTGGATAGACACTCGTTTGAACAGCTTCTTTAACATCTCGACCAGCTAAATCAATTGCTGTTGCGGTCTCAAATTCTAATGGGATATTTGCTTTGTCTGCAGCAATTAATGCACCCACAACATTAACAACATTACCACCGGCCAGATAATGAGTTTCCAACATATCGGTTGTTACCTGATTTAGGCCAGCCTTATGTAGATTTATGACACCATCAGTTACTAAACGTGGTGAAATTTTTCTCAACCTCATTCTAATGAGATCAACAATACTAATTCTACCTATTCCTAAAGATACAATACCTTGAATCCACAAACCTATTGGTACAAAGTACAGTAGAATTAAAATTGTTAATAAAATAACTACAAGCATAATCATCTGAAAACCCATAAACATTTTGATACTCTCCTATTTAACCAAATTAATTTATTTTTCTAACAACAATTCGATTGCCGTCAACTGATAAAATATTAACACTACTTCCCTTATCTATAAACCCCCCCTCACTTACAACAAATACTCTTTGATCATTTACTTTAACCCAACCAGATGGATGGAGGTTGGAATCAGCATAACCATCTAAACCAACGAGGTTCTCCCACCCAAAAGTATTTGAGTACCCATCTTCTTTTTTCTGAACTTCAGGAGAAGTTAATTTTTTCCAAAAATTAGATTTTATCATTATCTTAAATAAAAAATATAATCCTATTAGCCCCCCAATAATTCCAATGACCAAGCCGTCTGCTGCTTGTGAAATTATTTCGTCACCAACAGGAACTTCAGGAAGCAAAAGCATGTACAAACCATATAATATTATTAACATTCCAGATATTCCAGCTATTCCAAACCCTGGAATTACCAGACCTTCTAGAAGCAACAAACCAATTCCTGTAATAATTATCAAAAAATCAGTCATTGTAGCAAGTCTAGCTATGTATGAAGCACTTAAGGATAATGCAAGGCAAGCTAAACCTACAAACCCAGGTATGCCCCACCCTGGACTCTGTAATTCAAATAATATTCCCAGAAAACCAAATGTTGTCAATAAGGAGGCAACAACCGGATTCGTAAGAAAACGAACAACGTTTTCAGACCAGTTTTCTTCTATTTTTATAATTTCAACTTCATATAATCCAAGACTATCAAGTAATTCATTAAAATTTTCAGCTGACCCATCTGCTATTTTGTACTTTATAGCTAATTGGGTTGTTAAAGATATTAATTTCCCCTCTTTTCTACCTTCAATATCATCTACAATTAAAGAATCTCCATTTAGTGCGATATGTTGGAATTCCAATTCTTCATCCACCATTCCTCTGGCAATTACTGTACTCCTGTTTCTTTTCTCAGCTGTTGAAGCCATTTCCTCTCTCATAAAACTAATAACTTTTTCACTACCTTTTTTGCCTGACATGTCAACTGCGGTAGCAGCTCCGATTGAAGATCCGCCTGTCATATAAATTTTTTCACACGATAATGATATTAATGCTCCTGCCGAGATAGCTCTTCTATTAATGAAAGCTATAGTTAATAAATCAGAACTTAAAATTGCATCTTTAATTTGAGTTGCAGCATCAACTCGACCCCCAAATGTATCTATATCAAATATGACAGCGACAGCATCATTTTCTTTCGCTTTATCAAGACCTCTAGAAACATACGCTGGAAGGCCAAGGTCAATAGTACCTTTGATAGGAATGTGATATATTTTTTCAGAAGCAAGAGCTGGACATAAAATTAAGATAAAAAATATTAAGTTTTTCATATACTATAATTTCGCACTTTTTATCCATAGGATTATAATAAATTCATATAAAGAAGTATTATATCCATTAAGTTAACTTCTTTCACAAAATATGAGATTAATTGATCGATTCACCTACTATGTTCTAATTTTATTAAAAATATATATTGGTAATCAGTCACATAAAAATCGGTTTAAAATTTCCCAAATTTTATCGAGTTTACTATATAACTTCATCCCAATAAGAAAAGATCTAGCAAAAAAAAATATAGAGCGAGCGTTCCCGCATAAATCAGATCAATGGATTGAAAAAATATTAAGATCTTGCTATCAGCAATCAGTACACCATTTTTTAAAGTTTATATCATTCCCTAAATCTTTAAATAATGCAAAATATGAAATTGAAGGATTAAAAATTCTAGATGGAGCAATAAAAAAAAATCGCGGAGTCATCTTTCTTGCTTCACATTTTGGTCCTTGGGAGATCATGGGAGCGTGGCTCGGGAATAATGGTTATAATTTGACAGGTATTGCTCAAAAACAAAAAAATGCTGGAGCCAATGCTTTCTTCAAAGCTCAAAGGGAAAAGAGCGGAGCTAGACATATTTATCGAAAAGAATCCTTTGATAAAATGTATAATGTCCTAGAAAAAAAGAAAATTCTAGTCCTGATAAGCGATCAAGATGCAAAAAGTAAAGGTGTGTTTGTTGATTTTTTAGGGAGTAGTGCTTCTAGCCCAAAAGGAGCAGCAATTTTTCATAAAAACACAAATGCTCCACTAGTTGTTGGAACTTGTATAGCAACAGATCATAATAGTTATAAAATTCAGTTTTTACCAGTACACCCTCCAAAAAACACGATTGAAAGCATCACACAGACCTACACATCAATTTTTGCAAAATTTATAATTCAACATCCAGAACAATACTTTTGGTTTCACAATCGCTGGAAAACTAAGAAATGATAAGGATAGATATTAATTCTGGAAACGCTCTTGAATTAGCTTTAGATGCTCTGTCCAAAGGAGCAATAATAGTCTACCCAACTGATACTATCTACGGGTTCGGTTGTGATGCAACAAATCATGAAGCAATAAACAATTTAAATAACTTAAAAGGTCGTAAATCACCAATGAGCGTGATTGCTCCTGATGAACAAACAGCAGTCAATTGGTTTAATTTGCAGAAAGAAGAAAAAAAGAAGTTGTTAAAATATTTTAAAAATGGGAAC
>MDSZ01172759.1_pt1 | contig 10383 bp, 4 predicted proteins | sample 811201 | NCBI WGS metagenome assembly MDSZ01 (sample SAMN05326647, study PRJNA326480) | marine metagenome | isolation source: seawater | place: Indian Ocean: North | collected 2010
ATGCTCAGTGACATACAAGAAATTTCAAATTCAACCATCATGGTAATGATGGCAACAGGACAAAACTGCGGTGTTGATCTGCTCGACCCGATCAGTAGAACTGCTCCTTTCGCAGAAGAAGCTCTTGAAAATGGATTAGCATGGTTCAAAGAAGACATGGATGGCGATGGTCAATTGAATGGTCCGTCTGATTGGGACACAGATGGTGATGGTATGCCAGATGGCTTTGAGTTCTGTTTCTCAGATGTACTTGAGCACCCCTTAAGTGGTGCTGTCGCAGCATCCCAAATTCTTGACCCAGCAAACAATTCTGACGGATATGGCGACTGGGATGAAGACGGAATGAATAACATAGAGGAATACCAAGTAGCAATTTCTTTTGGTGAAAGCAAATTCACTTCTCCGTGGCATGCTGATACAGATGAAGATGGAATGCCTGATGGATGGGAAGCCACCAATGGATTAGATCCAAGGGATGGTTCAAACGGTGACCTAGATTCAGACAGAGACGGTTACGATGAAGATGGAGATGGTGCAGTCACCTTTAGCACACTCGAGAACATAGCCCTAGTTGTTGCAATAGATGTTGAACTCGATGATTGGGTCACAGCGAACGAAACTGTCGCTAGAGCAAGAATTACCCTATCTGGAGGTAATCAACAAATCGTTCCATTAGTTGCTCCAGTCGACGGATACGTCTACGCGATAAATGTCGAAGTCGGAGATACCATCGAAAGTCGACTTGATGTCTGGATGGAAATAGTAGAACTCGATGAGATGTTTACCAATCTGATGGAGTACAATGCTAGAGATTCTGACGGAGATGGAATTATCGACGGACGCTCAACTGACCCACTAAATCCTGACACTGACGGAGACGGCCTCAAAGACGGAATCGAAGTTATCGGTTGGGATATTCTAGTGGTAAACAGGGGTGTTCAGAATGTCAGAGTAACATCTGATCCTGGGCTTTGGGATACAGACGAGGATGGTTTGTCCGACTTCAAAGAATTTAGCGAGGTGTGTGGTGTTGGTTCGAACGCATCAAATGCAGATACTGACGGTGACGGCCTTGGAGACCAAGCAGAGGCTCTAAACGGCTTCTCTTGGTACGGTGAAGAATATTTCACCAGCCCGTGCATGTATGATACTGACAATGATGGCCTTGAAGATGGTGAAGAAGTAATTCTAGGCCAAGACAACTTCTTGACTCATGCAAACAACTCAGATACAGATGATGATGGTTTGATCGACGGAAATGAGGTATTGTTCGTTCCAAGACCATTCCAAAGTCCAACTAATCCACTGATCAATGATACTGATGCTGATGGAATGCTAGATGGTTGGGAAATGCAAGTGGAATCTGTTGAAGATAACACAAAATCTCACTCTCTTTGGGTTACGACTGACTTGTGGCTTCCTCCGGGATGTGACTCTATGATTGAGTGTGGTCTCGAGGAAGGTGGATACGTTTGGAAGAATTGGCTTGGTGGATTTATCCTTGAGAAGAAATACGAAATTTACGAGATGAATATGACCAATTTCATCGTACCGTCTAATCCATTGTGTGATGGATGTAATGGTCGTTGGGCACTCGACCCATCACTCGGTTCTTTGAAGGATGATACGTATGACATTGACAACGATACGCTACCAAACGGTGCCGAAGCTCCAGATAGATGGAATACTAATCCAGTGGATGACGACACAGATGGCGATATGTTACCTGACGGTTGGGAGGTTAGATACTCAGAAGAGGCACTCATCATTGGTCTTGTTGACAATTCCACTTACAGCGCATATGGTGCCCGTGGTGTGATGGATCCCGCACTGAAGGATTCTGATGGCAATGGAATAGATGATGGAATGGAGGATCCAGACAAAGACGGTTTGAATCGAACTGGATTAATTGCGAAGTACTGTCCATCATACGACGACCCTCAGTCCAGTAACTGCCACATTAATCCAGACACGCCGGATGGTAAGATGTTCTATGACAATTTGGAAAATTACACAAGTTTCGAAGAATATGTTAACGGAACAAACCCAATCAGAAATGATACCGATGGTGACGATTGGGATGATGGACCTGAGGTTTACTATCAAGACCATGATGACGACGGGATGGCTACTGGTTGGGAGTACTACTTCAATTTCGACCCGTATGACGATGCAGACAGAATGGTTGACTCAGATGGCGATGGTCACGTCAATTATTGTGAATACAAGTGGGATACTAACCCAAGAGACATCAACAGTTTCCCGGGTCAAGGACAATTATGTAATCCGTTTGAGGAGTAATAAATGCGGCAAGAATTGAAGTCATGCTTTGTAATTGCTTCTCTTCTGCTTATGCTTGCACCTGTATCAGCAAACAATAATGTTTCTAGTGATTCAAGTGATTTACTTATTAGCCATTCAGTTGATGGTATGTGGTTCAATGATACCCTTGAGATAACCGGCTCAACAGCTCTCAACCCCCAGAATGCGGATTGGGTACTATATGACGTAACTAACCCGTATATTGAATGGCCAGTACTTCGAAGTGGTGATTTCTTTACCACTGTGACGCCGATTGAGGAAGGTCTTTGGAATTGGTCGTTAGTAATCGATGTTCAGGGATTAAACTGTACTTGCTGGCTAGAAATAGGTCAACCTAATGGTTTAGGTAAAGAGTTTCTAAACCGAATAATTTTCATTGGTACAGGTCCGCACAACCCCGTTATCTCTCCTTTACATGACAGGTTCATCATCCTAGATGAACCAGTTGAGATTGATGCGCGAGCAATTTTATCAGATTCCAATGTTTCAGACGGCAACTTGATACTAAATTGGTGTAGCTCACCTAATGGTGCGTGCGATGGTGAAACGTTTTCAGCAATAATCGATGTAGAATGGAATGCAAATATTGCATCGTTTACACTAAACGCTACTCACCTAGACTTAAAAGATGGTATTTGGAGTTTCACCTATTCATATCAGGATGTATTCCTTAGGGTATCTCCTGCCGTAGAGATAACTGTAAACGTAGATAGAAACGCTCCAGTATCTTCTTTGATATGTCCCAATCAATCATTTGAGGGCGAGACCATTTTAGTTGATGGTAGTGGCTCTAATGACGGTGTTTGGACAAACAATCTGCAATATGTGTGGTATGTTACAAAGCCAGATGGAACTGTTTACGTCCCTGCAACAAGCGGTACTGATGGCATTTTGGACATTGCGCTCAACGAGTCAGGTTTCCATACAATTAGGCTGGATGTAATCGATTGGGTTGGGAGGATGAACTCTAGTACAACCCAAATTAACGTAATCAATTCTGTACCAGTATTAGGAATGGGGATTGAAGGTACAAATGTTACAAACCCTAGTTCATGGCAATTTTCTGTCGGAGATAATGTCTTGTTGCAGCCAACGATCATTGATTTAGGTGACAGCGTGGGTGAAATCACTTTTTCGTGGTACTTAGGATCTAAATTTGTTTCAAATTCACAAAATTTTTCAATTTCTGAACTCGATGAGGGCTCACACAAATTATCATTGATTGTCACGGATGATGATGGTGCTAACGATTCATATGAAATTGAGATCGTGATTAGATCTGAGTCAAAAATCGAAAATGATGATTTTTCTTTTGGTTCGCTAGTTGTAATTTTGGGGATTCTTGGATTTTCAATAGTCATGTTTTACAGATTAAATTACAAAGAATCAGAATCAAAGTCACTTCCCAAGTGGAATGAGAATGCCAATAACACCAACCATCACGAGAAGGAAGTTAGCAATCCTGATAATGAGTTGTGGGATTAATTATCGGTAAACTTGTGACAACAATAACTGAATAATCGGAGTGGCTAGACTAACGCATGTGGGGAGAGTCCCTAGAGGCAGTCGGCCCGGAGCCTGCCAAGATTAGTAACAACGAATTCCTTGCTCGCCAACAAAGGTTGTTTTCACAATTAAGACCAAACGACTTGCTCATAATCACGGCCCCAAGTGAGTCAACTCGCTCAAATGACGTCCATTACCCGTACCGATCAAGCAGCGACATGCTCTACCTATGCGGTTGGGAAGACCCTGAGGCGGTTTTTACTGCATACAATGATGATGGTAATTGGGTCACTACCTTATTTGTACAGCCGAAGGATATTCTGCAGGAGATTTGGGAAGGACGAAGACCTGGCGTTGAGGGTGCTGTCAAAGACTGGCCAGTCGACAATGCAATCTCACATGAAGATGTGAAAGAGTCACTCGCTGAAATGCTAGTCAAGTGTTCTAGAATTGTAGTAAAGTTGGGTGTTGACTCAATTGTCGATGCATTGGTCGATAATGAGATAAAATCCAATTCAAGAGATAGACAAAAGTTTGGCCTTGGACCTGTAAGCATAATCGACCCCTCACGGATGATAAACGAGTTGAGGTTGAGGAAATCAGATTCGGAGATTGAATTGATGCGACACTCTGCTAAAATCGCTGCACAGGCACACATTCAGGCAATGGCAAACACAAAACCTGGTGTCGGTGAATGGCAGTTAGAGGGAATAATCGAAGGTCTATTCAGATACTGTAATACCTCAGGATCGGCGTACCCCTCAATTATAGGTTCAGGTGAAAATGCAACCATACTGCACTACACAGTAAATGATGATACGTGCGATGATGGTGAGGTAATTCTCATCGATGCAGGATGTGAATACAACGGTTATGCCTCGGACATTACTAGGTCTTGGCCAGTTAATGGTAAGTTCAGCGAAGCACAAGCAGAAATTTACCAAATTGTATTGGACGCACAATTAGCTGCTATCGACCAATGTAGGGTAGGAAATTCCTATGATGCACCTCATAATGCAGCTCGCAGAGTTTTAGCTGAGGGCTTGATTAGACTCGGTGTTATTGAACAAGGCTTGGAAGAGGCTCTAAGTCCAGATGGTGATTTAAAAAAGTGGTACATGCACAACACAGGTCACTGGCTAGGAATGGATGTACATGACGTTGGTATTTACAGGCCGGATGATGAGGCTAGATTGTTCGAGGAAGGTATGGTCATAACAGTCGAGCCAGGCTTGTATTTCGGTGCATGGCGCCCAGATGTTGAATGTCCAGAAAGGTATGCCAACATTGGAATAAGGATTGAAGATGATGTTTTAATCACCAAGGATGGGCCTGATGTCCTCTCAGGCGATTGCCCGAAAACAATCGCTAATATTGAAGCGATTGTAGGGACGGCATGAGTGGTCTCGATGGATTGGCAAGATATTCTAGAGACTCAAGTCTCAGAAGGCTCTAGGTTAACCACAGATGAAGCAATTATACTATACAGGGATGCACCATTGCACGAACTTAGAATTGCAGCAAATTTGCGTAGAATTAAAATCAATGGAGATAGAGAAGTTACATATCTCATAGATCGTAATATCAATTACACCAACATTTGTACAATAAACTGTCAATTCTGTTCTTTCTATCGACCTCCGGGACATGATGAAACCTACACGCAAACCATAGATGAGATAAGCAATAGAGTTCGAGAACTTGAAGATATTGAAGGAACGAGAATACTAATGCAAGGTGGAGTCAATCCTGACCTTGGAATCGAATATTACACTGAACTACTGCGTTCTTTACGAGAAAGACATCCAACGATTGACCTTGACTGTTTTTCTCCAATTGAAATCGAAGGGATTGCTGAGGTTTCTGGCATCTCTACTCTTGAAGTATTAACCCACCTGAAAGATGCTGGTATGCATGGATTGCCAGGAGGCGGGGCAGAAATGCTTGTTGAATCTGTTAGAACAGATGTCTCTCCAAAGAAAGGCTCTCCAGAAAACTGGCTTAACGTTATGCAAGAAGCACAATCTCTAGGTCTAGTTACAAGTGCAACAAATGTCTTTGGTTTTGGAGAATCTATTGAAAATCGCATTGAGCACATGTTCAGGATCAGAGAATTACAAGATTTCAGCCTTGAAAACTACTCCAATGGATTCACTTCTTTCATTGCATGGCCTGTTCAACTAGAAAACAACTCTTACGGAAAAAGAAACCGTGGAAAAAACAGATTCGAGTTGGGTGCAGGCCCTACAGAGTACCTGCGTCATGTTGCAGTCTCAAGGCTGTTCTTTGACAACATCGAACATATTCAAGCATCATGGCCAACAATGGGACTATCAATCGCACAAATGGCTCTTCTTGGCGGTGCAGATGATGCAGGCTCAACAATGATGGAAGAAAATGTCGTATCTGCTTCAGGAACCAGCAAAATGCAAGCTACAGAAATTGAGTTGCAAGATGCAATAATAAGAGCAGGATATAGGCCTAGAAGAAGAAATTCTCGCTATGAGCTACTAGATACCCCCGAGTCCAATTCCAAACTATCTGAAATGCCAGCGCCTCCGCCTACTCAATTTGCATCGTAATATACCAACCAAATATTTGCTCGAATCTCTCTTCCACCACCATTAGTATCCTGAGGAACATATTCCTGCCCGTTGAATAATCCCCTGTATAGTAGATTATTTGTGGATGAATTATCAACCCAATCTGTGATGTCGTAGACCCATTGTTTGACATCCTGTCCTGCGCACCAACCTGCTCTACCGAATGGCCAAGATCCATATTGGTTCGCGACAACTCCATCATCGACCTCTTTCTCACAGCCTTGACTATCATAGACAATTGGGTGCCATTCATACGCTGTATTTCCGTTAAGGTAGTAGTGATGTTCATGGTCACAGAACTCTGCACAATTTGCTTGGTCTTGGTTAAATCCGTGACCTGTAATTGTTGCAACAATCTTCAAACTATTATATTCCGAAAGAGCTGTGAAATTGTGTTGGCGCTTGTATATGGATTCGTTATTGTATTCACCAGCGAATTGTCCTCCAGTGAACACCTGCTCACCGGATGTGCTTCTCTCACCGATATTCCAATTTGAAAATAATAACTTTACAGTCAAAGTTCCTTTATTTGCACCTTGATACTTGAAATTTCTAACATCATTATCCTCTAACATAAACAAGTATGGTGAGATGTCTGTTAACCATCTACCTTCACGGCCGTAAGTTGTAATCCATCTCATGAATTCTGTACCGCATTTGCTTGAGTTATCCCTATCACATATTTTCATGTAAGCAAGGTAATCCCATTCGTGACAACCTCCATAACTTCCATCTGATTTCTGGTACCGATTTCTTCTTTCTTCACAGGCATGCTCATGGAATACTTCCATAGTGTCGTATGTACTGATATTGTTTGGAAGAGATATTGAGGTATTCTCGTATGTTGAAGTGTAACCACCACCCCATCCTCCACTGTGCCATAATTCATCTACAATTGTCACAGTGTGTATGTTTGGGTCAGTTTCTCTTACTTCAGTCGGGAATTCATAGTTATACATTCTAGCCTCATAAGCCCAGTGAGTAATGTCGTTAGTTTGAGATGTCCAAGCATATATCGATCCAATTTCCCTTGCTCTTTGGAATCTGTCAATTCCATAATAAAATGAATTCCAGTTATTGATTAAATCCCCAATTCCTCCAGACGCTGTGGACATATCTTGATCGATGTAATGGATTCTATTTTCCCACTTTAATTCTTCATCAGCATTGAGTGCGTTTTGCACAGCTGTTTTCCTTCCTTGTACGTCACTATTGAACGAGTTATCGAAAGAACCGTAGAATAAATGTGCATTATCTGGTAATTGTCTAATCATAGAGCCTGGGTTCCTTGACCAATCAGCGTTGTTACTATTACCTGACGAGTCTGTATACTTGAACAGGAAAATGTAGACATCATTGCCGGTCCATTCATTTCTAAACGACCATGTCCCGTCGAGTGTCGGTAATGAAAAGTGAGAAACTGTGTCCATTCTACCATTACCGTGACCTGTTTCTTTCCATGAAACTGGTAATTGATAAACTGCACAACCGTTAGCATCTGGTGTCCACTTTGATTTAGTGTTTGGACAACTATCGACATTTGAGAATACTCCGTCACTATCCAAATCGGCACATCCTACGTTGTTGACCGTATTGCCGGTAGGGGTTCCTGGACAATTGTCATCTGCATCAACCACACCATCACTGTCAGTATCTCTTTCTGTAGCATCGCAACCATTCTCATCTACATCATTCGCATCTATTGGTGTTCGTGGGCATAAATCTAGGGTAACGCCAGTTGAGTTTATGTCATTGATGCCATCATTATCATCATCTTCATCTTCTGATAAGTCATGACATCCATCTCCATCAAAGTCTGTTGTTGTGTCACTAGGCCAATTTGACAAACCTCTCCAACAAGAATCAACTATGTCATTGACCATATCGTTGTCGTCATCTAAATCCTCAGTGTAATCTCTGCAACCGTCCAGGTCCCAGTCGGTGTAGGGTTTTGATTCCCACCCGACTTCTCCTCTAGGGCAACTATCGGTATTGTCCTCGACTCCATCATTATCGTCATCATTATCTTCTGTTGAATCCGCACATCCATCTGTATCGTAATCATTTTCAGAGTTGCTTATCCATCCGATATCAGAAGCACAGCTGTCATCAATATCAGGAATTAGGTCGTTATCATCATCAATGTCTTCTTCGAAATCATGACACCCATCGGAATCACGGTCTGTAATTTCATTTGGATTCCACCCCTCTTCTTCACCGTAACCGTTAGGGCAAGAGTCAGAACTGTCAGGAATTCCATCTCCGTCTAAATCGTTACTTGATGCCAATATTACTCTAACTAGTCTAGAATCCTGTGACTCTGTCCAAATACCACAACTAGCAGTAATTGTAACATTGTATGACTCTTCCACCACACCTTGATTGAGACTGAACTCACCTGCAGCATTTACGTCTAGTGAACTATAACCGTCAGTTACTGTACAAGATTCAGGAGATGAATGGATTACTTTCCCAGATATTGTTAGTGGTGCTGAGATTTCCATTTCGATAACAGAGTCTGTTGAAATTATTGTATCACCCTCACTTGGGGTCGAAACGGTAAATTGAATACTGTCCTGAATGTGATCTTCTAACCCATCAACAACTAAACGCATGTTTACCAACCATTCGCCAGGTTCATCCGGCATGAAAATTAATCTTGCACCAGACTTTGTTGTAGACAATGTGGTCTCGAGCGATCTCATGCCTGTTGGTGTGATTATGTCAGATTCCACAATGTAATTTGCATCTGCAGGATTGACCGAAATTATTCCTTCGATGATTAAAATCTCACCAACTGAAGGGTTGCCAGTGGTCATGATAGAATTTAGTGATGCGTTGACAGGAACAATCTCCTCGATTTCCTCGTCTTCATTTACTGGCTCCCCACTTCCAAGGCAACCGGATAATAGCATAATCAACGTCAAGAACACGGCACTAGTAACCTTGCGCTCCATGTATCGTGAGAATAGGCTAAGCAAATGAATGCTTTCCTCTACAAAGTGTCACTTTCTGTACGTCCGTCTGAGATTGATAAATTTTCATTTACAATTCGACCTTGGGCATGTGTTACTGTGAGTGGCTCAACCCAAAGTAGTGGCCCTCCTTTTTCTCTCTCGATATTGAGAATTAACTCCCAGTGCACTCTTACTAGGTCACCATAAACAGTACCAGGCCATTCGCCGTCTGGCTTTTCGAGTTCAAACTTTCCTCCTTCCAAACCAATACCAACCTGTTTGCTTGAACTCATTATTCTCATAGGTCTAAGGAAAACTCCTCCGGGTGCATCGTGTCTCTCCATAGGAGCGTCCTCGCCCATGCCAGTTCCATCATCTAAGCCCTTTTCCCAATGGTGAGGTAGTGCTGTGGTTAATCCGGGTGGAGGTTGTCCGTTTGGATCCCTATTAAGAGCTGCAAATACCTTATGTCTAGCAGGCGGAAGAATTCCAACTCGCCACGACAACTTCATTGAGGTCCAGTCATCTTTAGATTCGGTAATTCTGATTTCGCCTTTGAGGTTTGAGCCAGTAGCAGTTGGGGCGATTTTTATTTCTGGTTTTGGAGGTGGATTTGCTAGAAACTTCTTCTGTCTATTCAAATCTCCTAAGTTTGCTGTTACTCTCAAAGCGATAGGGGCAATCATTAGTGGGACTACAATAACAGCCAGGATTGGGTAATCTAATAGTCCCAGTCTAACTTTTCCAGTTCCGAACGTTGGAACTCCGATAGATGATTGTAGTGGGGTGCTGAATAGATAGAATAAGCAGAAAAGCAAGATCACCACTACATAGTTGATGAAAATTCTAGCCTTCGCGTGTATCGGATGAGGTAGTAGATACCATCCAGTTCTTTGTTTTGAGATAATCTGAGGAATCTTACCGTGGTATTCCGTATCTGCATCATACTCTCCATCGATTGTCCTTTCTAGGAACCAAGAATCTTCTTTCCCCAG